>Ga0213827_1000228_pt1 | contig 57121 bp, 56 predicted proteins | sample MC6MC0898MG_FD_180669 | JGI IMG/M metagenome (GOLD analysis project Ga0213827, IMG submission 180669) | Enriched soil aggregate microbial communities from Iowa State University, Ames, United States - MC6-MC0898-MG | ecosystem: Environmental > Terrestrial > Soil > Unclassified | place: USA: Iowa...
GGAACACGGCCTGGTGTTGCCGCGCCGCCTGCAGATCGAGTTCAGCCGCGCCATTCAGCGCGTCACGGACGAGACCGGCCGCGAAGTCACCGCCGACGACGTGCACACGATCTTCAACCGCGAATACCTCGAGCAGAAGGCGCCGTGGAAGCTGATCCGTCATCGCATCGACGGCGATCCGTCGGCCGGCGAAGGCCAGCACTTCAGCATCGAAGCCGAACTTGAATACAACGGCGAACGCCGCATCGTGCGCGGCAAGGGCGACGGCGCAATTTCCGCGTTCGTGGCCGCGCTGGACGTGCCCGTGCGCATCATGGATTACCACGAGCACGCCATCGGCACCGGCACCGGCACGCGCGCCGCATCCTATGTCGAACTGCGCGTCGGCGAATCCGCCACGGGCTTTGGCGTGGGCATCGACCGCGACATCGTGACGGCCTCGTTCCAGGCCGTGCTGAGCGCCGTGAACCGCCACATCAATTCCGGCGCCGTCACCGCCGAACAGGAAGCCGCCGAAGCCGTGTGATCCACGACCAGGCCTCACGCCCCCGACAACGGGGCACAAAACGAAGCCCGCCTTATCCGGCGGGCTTTTTCATTGCGGGTGAATTGTCTTTGCGTGGCAAGGTGTCAGACACCCATGCCGCGCCTTGTCAGCCTGGCGGTTTTTTCTGTTGGGTGTCAGACACCTTGATGTGGAGGCCGGCCTTGGTGTCTGACACCCCCTGAATAGCTGTCGGCCTAGGTGTCTGACACCGTCCCACACCGAAGGCCGAGAAGTCAGCCGCGCGGCCACATGTCGGACGCGCCGATATCCGGCGCATTCGCGGCCAAAAGGCGCGCGTGGATCCATGCACCGATGGCGAGCAGGCGATGGTCTTCATGGCGCGCGCCGACCAGCTGCAAGCCCACCGGCAAGCCCTGCGGCCCCGTGGCGAATGGCAGGTTCAGGCAAGGCAGTCCGAACAGCGTCCACGCCCGCGAGAACTGCGGATCGCCCGTGCCCAGGTCGGCGAAGGGTGCCTCGCCGCTGGCGCTGGGGGCAATCAGCACGTCGTACTGCTGGAACCATGTATCGACCCGCGCGCGCGATTCGGCGGCGCGTTCCAGGTTCTTGATGTGCTGTTCCGCGCTGATCTGCGCGCCGGATTCCAGGATTGCCTGAAGCTTGGGACTGAGCTGCACGGCGTGTTCTAGCAGTTCATACGCAAGCGCCTGCGAAGCCTCGAACGCCATGATGTCCGAATGCAGCTGCACCAGCACGCAATGCTCCGGCGGCAGCGGCACTTCTTCGACCTTGGCGCCCGCCCGCGACAGGATCGCCGCGGCCTGCGCGAAGGCCTCTTTGGTTTCGGGCTGCGCATGGCGCCATTGCAGGCTGCGGTACATGCCCACGCGCGGCGCGTCGTGATAGGACAGGTCCAGCATGCGCGGATCGCGCATCAGGACCGACGAGAACAGCGCCATGTCTTCGACGGACCGCGCAAATCCGCCGACCGTGTCCAGCGATTCGGCCAGATTTTTTACACCCGCGCGGGAGATCGCGCCGAAGGTGGGCTTGAAGCCGACCACGCCGCAATAGGACGCCGGCCGGATGATGGAGCCCGCGGTCTGCGACCCCAGCGCAAAGGGCACCATGTCGTCGGCGACCGCGGCGGCCGAGCCGCTGGACGAGCCGCCCGGCGTGTAGGCCTCGTTGCGCGGATTGCGCGTGGGGCCGGCCTGGTAGGTGGCGAATTCGGTGGTGACCGTCTTGCCGATGACGATGGCGCCCGCGCCACGACACAGCGCCACCGACGCGGCATCCAGGCCGGGACGGTGGCGGTCGTAGATGGGAGACCCGTAGCGGGTGGGCAGGTCGGCGGTATCGAACAGGTCTTTCACGCCAATGGGCAGGCCGTGCAGCGGACCGCGCAACGCACCGCGGTCGAGGGTTTCGGCCTGATCCAGCGCGGCCTGCTTCTGCAGGGCCGTCCAGGCATGGACGGTGTTCTCGCGCTGCTCGATGCGCGCGAAGCAGGCGCGCAACAATTGCACTGCGGTCAATTCGCGCCGTTGCAGCTTGCGCGCGGCTTCAACCGCGCCCAGTCTGTTCAAGGCAGTAGACATGATTCTTTCCTCTTTGCCGGTGCCGCGACGAGCGCGGAAAAACATACTGCGCACCCGGTCCCCTTGACCGAGGGTATGCCCGGCGTGGCTGCCTGCCCAAGAAAGCAAGCGTCATGCCCGGCAAACCGACCTTGCCATTGTGCGCGTTGCGTCAATTGGGAAAAACACCGAAAGAACGGGTTTTCCGCGGAATAACGCGCCGCGCCATGGCTTTGTGTTGTTGCGTTCGCACCAGCATAGCGCAAACCCGTGCAATACAAAGTTCATATTCCTCAAGTAAAGTGAAATCGTTTTCAGCAAACTTGCAGTGATTCCATCAATGGCTACGCGCCCGTCGCCCCGCTTTTCCATCATCGAAGTGGCTCGCAAGGCGGGGGTGTCGCCGGCGACGGTGTCGCGCGCGTTCAACCAGCCGGAGATCGTGCATCCCGACACGCTGGCGCACATCCGCAACATCGCCAAGCGCGCGGGCTTTCGGCCCAACCGCGTGGGCCGCAGCCTGCGTTCGGGCAGCACGCGCACCATTGGGCTGATCCTGCCCACGCTATCCAATCCCGTGTTCGCCGAGTGTTTCGAAGGCGCCGAACGCCGCGCCCGTGAATCGGGCTACAGCGTCATGCTGACCGCCACCGGCTACGACCCCGCCGTTGAATCGGCCGCTGTGCAGGGTCTGATCGACCATCAGGTCGATGGCCTGATCCTGACCGTGGCCGACGTCAGCAAGAGCGCCACGCTTGACGACCTGGACGGCAGCGGCATCCCTTACGTGCTGGTTTACAACGAGTCCAACGATCACCCCTTCGCGTCGGTCGACAATCGCGCCGCGGCAAGCGACATGGTGGCGCACCTGGCCGCGATGGGGCACAAGCGCATCGCGCTGGTGACCGGCCCGCTGACCGCATCCGACCGCGCGCGCCGTCGCCTGATGGGCGCCCGCGCCAGCGCCAAGAAGCTGGGCCTGGACGCGATCCAGCACATCGCCATGAGCTCGCACACCGGCAGCGACGTGGATGCGCTAAGGGCCGCCTTGCGCGGCAAGCAGGCGCCCACGGCACTCTTCTGTTCCAACGACCTGCTGGCCACCGCCGTCATCGCCGACCTGGTGGGACTGGGGCTGTCCGTGCCGACCGACATTTCCGTGTGCGGTTTTGACGGCATGCGCTTTGGCGCGTTGCTGACCCCGCCGCTGACCACCGTCGCGCAACCCAGCGACGGCATCGGCCAAACGGCGTGCTCGAACCTGCTGGCGCAGATTCATGGCCAGCCGCCGCAATCGAACCGCCTGCCCCATTGCATCGTCGTCGGCGGCACCGCGGCGTCCGTGCGCCGCTAAGCCTGCTACCCACCATTCCGACAACTTCCAGATCGCCATGCTCATCGCACAAATCACCGACCTCCACATGCGCACCCCGGGAGACAAGGCCTACGGCATCATCGACCCGGCGGCGTTTCTGGCGCCCGCGGTGCGCGCCTTGAATGCGCTGACGCCGCGCCCTGACTGCGTGCTGATCACCGGCGATCTGACGGACTTGGGCAAGCCCATCGAATACCAGACGCTGCGCGACCATCTGCAGGCGCTGGAGATTCCGTATTTCCTGCTGCCCGGCAACCACGACGACCGCGCCCAGTTGCGCGCCGCGTTCCCCGACCACGCGTACCTGCAGGAAGGCGGACAATTCGTGCAGTACGCCATCGAGACCTATCCGCTGCGCATGCTGGCGCTGGACACCGTGGTGCCGATGAAGAGCCACGGCGAACTCTGCCAGACGCGCCTGGATTGGCTGGCCGAACGCCTGGCCGAACAGCCCGGCCGGCCCACGCTGGTGCTGATGCACCATCCGCCGTTCCTGACCGGCATCGAACACATGGACGACATCGGCCTCTTGGCCGGCGCACCGGAACTGGAACGCATCGTCGCCCGCTATCCCAATGTCGAGCGCGTGTTGTGCGGCCATCTGCATCGCACGATCTTCCAACGCTTTGGCGGCACCATCGCGTCGACCTGTCCCGGCACGGCCCACCAGCTTGCGCTGGAACTCGGTCCGCGCCCGACGCTGCAATACATCATGGAACCGCCCGGCTATCAGCTGCATTGGTGGCAGGGCGGCAATCTGGTCACGCATCACGCCGTCATCGGGGATTACCCCGGCCCGTATCCCTTTGGTTGAAACCGGCGCGGGGAACCCACGCATTGCCACATATCCGTCATGTTTGCGCTGCACAATGAAAAGGTTTTCATAACAGGCAACAATGCGGATCTAACAATTAGATCTTCGAGACAGCATGTCATCCATCGTTCTGGATAACCTCACCAAACAGTACGCCGGCGCGGCGGCAATCCAAGGCGTTAGCTTTACGGTTCCGGCCGGCAGCTTCACCGTCCTCCTGGGTCCGTCCGGTTGCGGCAAGTCGACGACGCTGCGCATGATCGCCGGCCTGGATACGCCCACGTCGGGCACCATCCGCATCGGCGACCGCGACGTCACGCAACTGCCGCCGGCCAAGCGCCGCATCTCGATGGTGTTCCAGTCGTATGCGTTGTTTCCGCACCTGTCGGTGCGCGAGAACATCCTGTTCGGCCTGAAGGTGCGCAAAGAGCCCGCCAAGGACTTCGACCGGCGCTTGAAGCGCGTGGCCGATCTGCTGGGCCTGTCGCACCTGCTGGACCGCAAGCCGTCGCAACTGTCCGGCGGCCAGCAGCAGCGCGTGGCGCTGGGCCGCGCCGTGATTTCCGAAGCGCCGGTCTGCCTGATGGACGAGCCCCTTTCCAACCTGGACGCACAGCTGCGCCACGAGATGCGCCGCGAGATCCGCGCATTGCAGCAAAGCCTGGGCATCACCATGGTCTACGTCACGCACGATCAGACTGAAGCCATGAGCATGGCCGATCAGGTGGTGCTGCTGCGCGGCGGCCAGATCGAACAGCACGACACGCCCGATGGCCTTTATGCGCGTCCCGCCAGCGAGTTTGCGGCGCGCTTCATCGGCACGCCGCCCATGAACCTGATCAGCCTGACGCAGCAAGCGGGCGCCACGGTGATCGCCGGCACGCAAGGTCCCGCCATCGCGAATGCGCCCGCGGGCGCCGTGAAGCTGGGCGTGCGGCCTGAACATATACGCATCGACGGCGACGGCATCGCGGCCACCGTCGAGAGCGTGGAGTACTTCGGCGCGGACTCCATCGTGGTGTGCCGCATCGGCGACACGGGCGGCGTGGCCGTCCGGGTAGGCGGCCATCTGCGCGCAAGCGCCGGCGAGTCGCTGCGCCTGTCCTGGCCGGACGGGCAACAGCATTTCTTTGCCGCCGATTCGGCGGTCATCAACACCGACGGGCGCTAGGGAATGGCCCCACCCACAGGAAGGAAACACAACATGCGACGCATCGTACTGAAGACCCTGGCCGCCAGCCTGGCCGCCGCCTGCCTTTCTCTGCCTGTGCAGGCGCAGAACAAGCCCGTCGAGGTCGAGTTCTATTACCCGGTCGCCGTCGGCGGCCCGATTACCAAAATCGTCGACGACATGGTGACGGATTTCCAGAAGGAAAATCCCAACATCAAGATCAAGCCGATCTACGCCGGTTCGTACCAGGACTCCATCGCCAAGGCGCTGACCGCGCTCAAGGGCGGCACCCCGCCGCAGCTGGCCGTGCTGCTGTCCACCGACATGTTTACGCTGATCGACGAGGACGCCATCGTCCCGATCGACGGCCTGGCCAAGACCGACGCCGACAAGAAGTGGCTGGGCGGCTTCTATGATGCCTTCATGCAGAACAGCCGCAGCGGCGGCCACACCTGGGGCGTGCCGTTCCAGCGTTCGACGATCGTCATGTACTACAACAAGGATCTCTTCAAAGCCGCCGGCCTGGATCCCGAAAAGCCGCCCAAGACCTGGGCCGAGCTGGTGGAATACGGCAAGAAGCTGACCAAGCAGGACGCCTCGGGCAACACGACGCAGTGGGGCATCGAGATCCCGTCGGGCGGCGCGTTCGCGTACTGGCTGTTCCAGGCGCTGACCACGCCCAACGGCGCGATCCTGATGAACGAAGCCGGCAACGAGGTCTACCTGGACAAGCCGGCGGTGGTCGAAGCCGCGCAGTTCTGGCGTGACCTGTCGGCCAAGCACAAGATCATGCCGACCGGCACGATCGACTGGGGCACCACGCCCAAGGACTTCCTGGAAAAGAAGGCGGCCATGGTCTGGACCACCACCGGCAACCTGACCAACATCCGCAAGAACGCCGACTTCCCGTTCGGCGTGGCGATGATGCCGCAGCAAAAGCGCGGCGGCAGCCCCACGGGCGGCGGCAACTTCTACATCTTCAAGAGCGGCACGCCGGAGCAGCAGGCGGCGGCGCTGAAGTTCGCGCAGTGGGCCACCACGCCCGAGCGCGCGGCCGACTGGAGCATCGCTACGGGTTACGTTGCCGTGACGCCGGCCGCCTGGCAGACCGAGAAGATGAAGAAGTACGCGCAGGAAGTGCCGGCCGCCACGGTCGCGCGCGACCAGCTGGAAGTCAGCGTGGCGGAATTCTCCACGCATGAGAACCAGCGCGTCACCAAGACCCTGAACGACGCCCTGCAGGCAGCGCTGACGGGCTCGAAGACGCCGCAGCAGGCCCTGACCGACGCGCAGCGCGAGTCCGATCGCATACTGCGTTCCTACAAGTAAACCGACCGCACGCACGATGAGCCGCTCTTTGAATGCGCTATATGGCTGGCTGCTTCTGCTGCCAGCCATCGTGCTGCTCGCCGCCTTCACGCATTACCCGGCGGTGGCGACGCTTTGGCACAGCTTTTTCTCCACCCCAAAGGGCGCGCGCCCAGCCCGCTTCGTCGGGCTGGACAACTACGCCGTCATGCGCGACGACCCCGTGTTCTGGCAGTCGTTGTGGAACAACCTGTGGTTTGCGCTGGGCACCATTCCTACATCGATCGGCATCGCGCTGATCATGGCGCTGTGGGTCAACCGCAACCTCGCCGGGCGTGGGTTCCTGCGCATGGCGTACTTCACGCCGACGGTGCTGCCGATGGTGGCAGTCGCCAACATCTGGCTGTTCTTCTACACGCCGCAATACGGGCTGATCGCGCAGGTAATGGGCTGGTTCGGCGCGCCAGGTCCCAACTGGCTGGGCAACCGCGAGACCGCGCTCCCCGCGCTGATGCTGGTGACCGTGTGGAAAGAGGCCGGCTTTTTCATGATCTTCTATCTGGCGGCGCTGCAGACGGTGTCGCCGTCGCTGCGTGAAGCGGCCATGCTGGAAGGCGCCTCGCGCTGGCAGTATTTCCGCCGCATCCTGTGGCCGCTGCTCATGCCCACCACGCTCTTCGTGCTGATCAATGCGCTGATCAACGCGTTCCGGCTGGTCGACCATGTGGTCGTGATGACGCGAGGCGGACCGGACAACGCCAGCACCTTGCTGCTCTATTACATCTACCAGGTGGGATTCAGCTTCTGGGACACGGCTTACGCCGCGACCCTGACCGTCGTGTTGCTGGTGGTGCTGGCGCTGACCGCGCTGATCAAGTTCCGCTGGCTGGACCGCAGGACGCACTACCAATGAAAGACAAGCTCGATACTCTGGGCGCCTGGGCGCTGGGCCTGTTGTGGATTCTGCCGCTGGCCTACGCGATGTGGGCAGCGTTCCATCCGCCGGCCTACGCAACCCGCTTTGATCTCTTCGCGCCGCTGACGCTGGATAACTTCGTGCGCGCCTGGAACGCGGCGCCGTTTCCGCGCTACTTCCTGAACACGTTCGTGCTGGTCACGATGGTGCTGGCCGCGCAACTCGTGCTGTCGACGCTGGCCGGCTACGCGTTTGCGCGCTTCGAGTTCCGCGGCCGCGATTTTGTCTTCATGCTGGTGCTGTTGCAGCTGATGATCATGCCGGACGTGCTGCTGGTGGAGAACTACCGGTCGATGAGCCTCTTGGGCGTGCGCGACACGGTGTTCGCGATCGGCCTGCCGTACTTTGCCTCGGCCTTCGGCATCTTCCTGTTGCGCCAGACCTTCAAGACGGTCCCGCGCGAACTGGAAGAAGCGGCCCGCATGGAAGGCGCGAATGCGCTGCAGATCCTCTGGAAGGTCTACGTGCCGCTGGCCAAGCCCATCTACGTCGCCTACGGGCTGGTGTCGGTCAGCCACCACTGGAACAACTTCCTGTGGCCGCTGATCATTACCAATTCGGTCGAATCCCGGCCGCTGACGGTGGGACTGCAGGTGTTCTCGTCGACGGACCAGGGCATCGACTGGTCCGTGATCACCGCCGCGACCCTGATGTCGGCCGCGCCGCTGCTGATCGCGTTCCTGCTGTTCCAGCGCCAGTTCGTGCAGTCGTTCATGCGGGCGGGGATCCGCTAGGACCCTGACGACCCGCCGCGCCGCAACAAAAAACCCCGCCTCGGCGGGGTTTGTTGCGCATGGGGACACGCGGCGGGGATCAATACCCGACGGTCAGGCCCGGCAGGTCCACCGTGATGCGCGGACGCTCCAGCGCCAGCGCCAGGTGCTCGGCGAACTCCCGGGCTTCTTTTTCGTCGGTGGACAGCGTGTCGTAGCCCAACGCGTCGGCCACGCCCAGCACCTTGTCCAGCAACAGGACCTTGCCGCTGGGGCGCAGCGGCTCGCAGCCCAGGGTTTCCCAGGCGCTGTCAAACCAATCGCGCGCATCGGCCTGGCGTTGCGGAGAGGTGTCGACGTTCGCGGAAAGGTCCAGCGAACGCCGGGGGTCGAAAACGATGGTGATGTCGCTGCGCATGGGAATGGGGCTCCGTCAGAGGGCGTCAGGCCAGTAGAGTAGGCAAAAAACGCCGGACAGATTGTCCGCCCGGCGACATATTCCTACCAGCCCCGCGACACTTCCCAGGTGACCTCGGCGCCGGCGGCCTGCGACTGGCGCATCATGTCCAGCAGGGGGAAGGCACGTTCCTTCAGGCCCACCGCGCGCGCCATCGGGGCGGCGGGCGCCTTGTCCTCGTCGTCCTCGTCCGGGATTTCGTGGGCATGCTGGTATTCGTCGATCGCGCGTTCGATGCCGCTGATGGCCGGACCAAGCTGCTCCACGGTGAAGACGCCGCGCTCGGGGATCTTGTCGCCGACCGGCTTGCCAGCCGCCTGCAACAGGGCGCCGGCGTGGTCGGTCAGCATCAGGACTTCGGCCACGACCTTGGAGTGAAAAGTGATCAGCATATTCCGGTCTCCTACATTGTTTACCTTAGCTCCGTACACTACCCCAACGCCCCCATGATGCCAACTGGCGCCCCCAAATCAACTATGATTCAGGGGTTTCCCGTGACAGCAGGCGCCGCGCCGGCCCTGACTCCGGCACGCGCGCACCGGCTTGCCGGCCGCCGCCGGACAGCACCGTGGGCTCGCCTGCGGGCGTAGCGCGAATTGCCGGCAAGCCGCAAGTCGGCTCCAAGCGCCGTGCCGCCATCGTCACTCACACAGAACCTCGCCAGACGCCCATGCTCCTCGAGCAACAAAAACAGCTTATCTCCCTGATCCAGGCCGCCGTCGCGCAAAGCCTGCCCGACGCCCAGCCCAACGTGCTGCTGGAGCGCCCCAAGGTTGCCGCCCACGGCGACGTCGCCACCAACGTGGCCATGCAGCTCGCCAAGCCCGCGCGCCGCAATCCCCGCGAACTGGCCCAGGGCATCGTCGACGCCGTGATGGCCAATCCCGACGCCGCCGCGCTGGTCGAGAGCGCCGAAGTGGCCGGCCCCGGCTTCATCAACCTGCGCATCACCCCGGCGGCCCGCCAGGCAGTGATCGCCGCGGTGGCCGAGCAGGGCGACACGTACGGACGCGCCGCGCGCCTGGGCGAAAAGATCCTGGTCGAGTTCGTGTCGGCCAACCCCACCGGCCCGCTGCATGTGGGCCATGCCCGCCAGGCCGCGCTGGGCGACGCGCTGTGCCGCCTGTACGACGCCGTCGGCTGGGACGTCACCCGCGAGTTCTACTACAACGACGCCGGCAACCAGATCCATAACCTGGCGATCAGCGTGCAGGCCCGCGCCCGCGGCCTGACCACGGAATCCCCGGACTGGCCCGAAGACGGCTACAAGGGCGACTACATCGCCGACATCGCGCGCGACTTCCAGGAAGGCAAGACCATCCAGGCGTCCGACGGCGAGCCCGTCACCGCCACGGGCAACATCGACAACCTGGACGACATCCGCGTCTTTGCCGTGGCCTACCTGCGCCGCGAGCAGGACCTGGACCTGCAGGCTTTCGGCCTGGCGTTCGACAATTACTACCTGGAAAGCTCGCTCTACACGTCCGGCCGCGTCGAAGCGACGGTCAAGGCGCTGGTCGCCGGCGGCCATACCTACGAAGAGGGCGGCGCGCTGTGGCTGCGCACCACCGAACTGGGCACGGGTGACGACAAAGACCGCGTCATGCGCAAGAGCGAGGGTGGCTACACCTATTTCGTCCCTGACGTCGCCTACCACAAGGCCAAATGGGAACGCGGCTTTCACCGCGCCGTGAACATCCAGGGCAGCGACCACCACGGCACCGTGGCCCGCGTGCGCGCCGGCCTGCAGGCGCTGGAAGAGGGCATCCCGAAGGACTACCCGTCCTACGTGCTGCACAAGATGGTCAAGGTGATGCGCGGCGGCGAAGAGGTCAAGATCTCCAAGCGCGCCGGCAGCTACGTCACCATGCGCGACCTGATCGACTGGGTGGGCCGTGACGCGGTGCGCTACTTCCTGATCCAGCGCCGCGCCGACACGGAATTCGTGTTCGACGTGGACCTGGCCCTGTCCAAGAGTGACGAGAACCCCGTCTATTACATCCAGTACGCCCACGCGCGCATCTGCTCGGTCATCAACAACGCGGGCATGCCCGCCGCCGACGTGGCCCAGGCCGACGCCTCGCTCCTGACCGCGCCGACCGAATTCGCGCTGATGCAGCGCCTGGCCGAGTTCCCCCAGGTGGTGGCGCTGGCCGCCCAGGATCTGTCGCCGCACCACATCGCGTTCTGGCTGCGCGACTGCGCGTCTGACTTCCACGCCTGGTACAACGCCGAGCGCGTGCTGGTCGACGACACTGCCGTGAAGCTGGCCCGCCTGCGCCTGGCCGCCACCACCCGCCAGGTGCTGGCCAACGGCCTCGCGCTCTTGGGCGTTTCCGCGCCCGAGCGGATGTAACATCGGTTCATGGCAACCAAGCGCAAATCCACCCGCCGTTCCTCCGGCGAAAGCGGCAGCACCCTGTACGGGGCGCTGGCCGGTCTGCTGATCGGGCTGATCGTCGCCGCCGTCGTCGCCTTCTATGTCACCAAAGCGCCCGTTCCCTTCGTGGACCGGGCCAGCCGCCAGGGCGATACGGGCAAGCTGCCCGATCCGCGCTCGGCGCCGGACCCCAACGCCGGCCTGTACGGCCGCGACGGGGCGGCGGGCGCGCCGCCCACCGGTCCCACCGCCACCGCGCCGGCCCCGCTGCCGGGTGCAGGCGCACCGGCCAAGGGCGACGAAACCCCCTCCAAGCTGGACGACCTGGGCGCGCTGATCGCCACGCTGCCGACCTCCCGGGCGCCGGCTGCTGCGCCGTCGGCCCCGCCCGCCACGGCATCCGCGCCCACGCCCATCTCCAAGGCCGCCCCCACGGCGACGGCAGCCGCCAAGCCGTCTGCGCCCGCCGCCACCGGCACGTACTACCTGCAAGCCGGCGCCTTCCGCGGCGAGAACGACGCCGAATCGCTCAAGGCACGCATCATCCTGCTGGGCCTGCCCGTCGCGGTGCAGAAGGCCGAACTCAACGGCAAGCCCATCAACCGCGTCCGGGTCGGTCCGTTTGCCCGCCTGGACGACATGAACCGGGCGCGCGGCCGCCTGGGCGAGAACAAGATCGAAACCGCCGTAGTGCGCCAATAGCGCCGCGCGGCGGATCGTTTTGCATTGAACTAATCCGGCCCCGGGCCTGTCTGTAGCCTTTTATTCAGGAACCTCACCCATGCTGTCCCCCAAGCTCATCCGCATCCTGGCAGCCGCCGCGCTGACCGCCACGGCGTTCTTCAGCCCGGCCAGCCACGCGCAAGGCGCCCAGCAGTACGTGCCGATCAACCCGCCGCTGCCGTCGGACACCCCGGGCAAGGTCGAGGTCCTGGAATTCTTTGCCTACACCTGCCCGCACTGCGCCGCCATGGAACCCATGGTCGAAGACTGGGCCAAGACCGCGCCGTCCGACGTCGTGCTCAAGCAGGTTCCCATCGCCTTCAACGCCGGCATGAAGCCGCTGCAGCAGCTGTACTACACGCTGCTGGCCCTGGACCGTCCCGACCTGCACCCGAAGGTCTTCACGGCCATCCACGGCGAGCACAAGCGCCTGTTCGACAAGAAGGCCATGGGTGAGTGGATTGCGACCCAGGGCGTGGACCGCGCCAAGTTCGACTCGGTGTTCGATTCGTTCAGCGTGCAGACCCAGGTGCAACGCGCCAACCAGCTGGCCGAGGCCTATCGCATCGAAGGCACGCCGTCCTTCGCCGTGGGCGGCAAGTTCATGACCTCGCCGGTCATGGCGGGCAACAGCTACGAAGGCGCGCTGAAGGAAGTCAACGCGCTGATTCCGATGGCGCGCGCGAAGTAATCTGCGCAAGGATCCGCATGGCAAACGCCCCGTGCCTTTTCAGGCCGGGGCGTTTTTGTTTCGGGTTCCGTTCAGCCGGCCAAGCCGCATGCGAACGCGGCGGCTGCCAGGGTACCGAGCGCGGCTATTACTTGACCGCCGCAGCCTGCTCAAAAGCCTGCTTCAGGTCCGCAATGATGTCCTCGGGCGATTCCAGCCCGATGTGCAGGCGCACGACCGGGTTCTCGCCTTCGCCCCAATAGCCGTGCTTGGACAGATCCTTCGGCGACACGAGCTGCACCAGGCTTTCATAGCCGCCCCACGAGAAACCGATGCCAAAGAGCGTCAGCGCATCGACAAAGCGGCGCGCGGCGGCCGGGGACAGGGCCAGTTCGGCCGACAGCATGCCGTTCGAACCCGTGCAATCGCGTTGCCACAATTCGTGGCCGGGATCCTTGGGCCAGGCCGGATGGAACAGGCGCACGGTCTCGGGACGGGAATCCAGGAACTCGCACACCTGCATCGCGTGACGCGCGTGCTGCGCCATGCGGATGGGCATGGTGCGCACGCCGCGCAGCGCCAGCCACGCGTCGTCGGCGCTGATCGAATACCCCATCGCGTACTGCGTGCGGTTCAGCTTGCGGGCGATGCCCTCGTCGTTGGTGACCACCGCGCCCAGCATCAAGTCGGAGTGCCCGCCCACGTACTTGGTGCCGGCAATGACCGAGACCTGCGCGCCCAGCGTCAGCGGCCGGTAGATGTAGCCGGAACCCCAGGTATTGTCGGTGGCCAGCACCAGCCCGTGGCGCTGCGCGATGGCGGCCATGGCGCCCATGTCCAGCATCTCGAACAGCAGCGAACCGGGCGATTCCACGTACAACAGCTTGGTGTTGGGCCGCACCAGTGCATCGATGTCTTCGCCAGCGGCAAAATACGTGATCTCGATGTTCATGCGCTTGAGCACCGCATCGTCCAGCTCGCGCATCGGGCCATACACGCTGTCGGAGATCAACGCGTGATCGCCCGCCGAGCACAGCGCCATCATCACCATCGTCATGGCCGACAGGCCCGAGGACGCCAGATAGCAGTGCGTGCCGCCTTCCAGCTGCGTGAAGACCTCTTCCAGCGCGGCATGGGTGTCCATGCCCATGCGCCCGTACGTGGACGCGCGGCCGCCGGCCGCCTTGCTGCGCTGCGCGTTTTCCAGCGCGGCGATGTTGGCAAAGCGCACCGTGCTGGCCCGCATGGGCGGCAACGGCACCGGCGCCGTGCCGGTCTCGGGATTGAACGGGGCGGTGCCCGCGTGCTGGAGAACCGTATCGATGTGTTTGGTAGGCATCTTGTAGAGGTGCGTCAAAACCGGGAAAGCCAAACCATATCAGGACGCGGCGGGAATTTCAGCCGATCCACTGAATCGTCTCGGACAAATCCGCACGCCGGGTGCGGTAGCTGTTGGCCGGATGCGCCGTGTCCTCGAAGCCGAACGAGATGCCGCAGACTACGCGCCGGCCGGGTGCGATGCCCAGTACTTCGCGCAAAACCTCGGGATACATGGCCAGCGATGCCTGCGCCACGGTCGCGATGCCGTTGGCCTGGGCCGCCAGCAGAAAATTGGCGACGTACCCGCCGCAATCCATCGCGCCGTACTCGCCCAGCGCCTCGTCGGTCGTGATGATGGCGACGTGCGGCGCGTCAAAGAGGGCGAAGTTGCGCATCTCCTGGCGCCGGTAGGCTTCGCGGTCGCCGCGCGGCACGCCCACTGCGCCGTACAGCTGAAAGCCCGATTCGCGGCGGCGGGCCAGGTACTCGTCGCGGTATTCGCGCGGAAACGGGAAATCAGGCGTAAAGCCCGCGACCTGCGCGCGGCGCTCCAGCGCGTCGCGCAGCCGCCGGGTCCCTTCGCCCTCGGTGATCGCCACCTGCCACGGCTGGCAGTTGCACCAGGACGCAGTGCGCTGCGCCAGCGTCAAAATGCGCTCGACGGTCGTGCGAGGCACGGGCTTCGGCAGGAAGGCTCGGCAGCTGTGGCGGGCAAGCAGCCAGTCCTCGAGCGCGGCATCGGGCAGGGCGTCGGTGGCGTTAATGGCGTTCTGAGCGGCAACGGTCATGATCGGTCTGTCTCCTGTCGTGGTCGGCTTTGCCCTTATCATGCCACTTGCTATCCGCCACCGTCCCGCCCCATGCTGCCCCTCGACACCCTCATCGCATTCTTTGGCATTGCCGTACTGCTGGCGCTGACGCCGGGGCCGGACAATCTATTCGTGTTGATGCAGTCCGCCATCTGGGGACGCAAGGCGGGCATGTTCGTGGTGCTGGGGCTGTGCACCGGACTGCTCGGGCACACGGCGGCGGTTGCGGTCGGGTTGGCTGCCGTCTTCGCCGCGTCGCCCATCGCGTTCACGGTGCTCAAGCTGGCGGGCGCGGCCTATCTGGCGTACCTGGCCTGGCAGATCCTGCGCGCCCCCGTCGAATCCGAAGACGGCAAACGTCCTGAACCCATGCGCCCCGGCGCGCTGTACCGCCGCGGCATCGTCATGAACCTCACCAATCCCAAGGTGCTGCTGTTCTTCTTTGCCTTCCTGCCGCAATTCACGTCGCCGCGGCTGGGATCGGTGGGCGTGCAGACGATGCAACTGGGCGCGGTGTTCATCGTGTCCACGCTGCTGGTGTTCGGCGCGATCGCGTTCTTCTCGGGCGCATTTGGTGAACTGCTGCAGCGCTCGGTGACGGCCAAGCGCTGGCTGAATCGCATTGCGGCACTGGTGTTCGTGGGGCTGGCGGTCAGGCTGGCGACGGCGTCGCGCTAGTTCGCGCGCGCCTTGAACCGCACGATGCCATCGGCATCCTGCGCCCGAGTCAGCTTGCCTTCAAAATACAGCGCATGCAGATGCGCCAGCGCCTCGCCCATCGCGAACGTCAACTGGTGCAAATCCAGCTTGCGCTTGAACAGCACCGGCACGATATCCGACGTCGATTGCGGCGTCACGGCACAGGCTTCCAGCACTTCCGCCAGCCGATCCCGATGATGCTCGTGCTGCTGCGCGATGCGCTCATGCAGACCCTTGAACGGGCGGCCATGCGACGGCAGCACCAGCGTGTCGTCCGGCAGGCCGTCGTACCCGTCCAGTGAACGCAAATACAGGGGCAGGGGATTGGCGTCGGGTTCGTAATCGAACACGCTGACGTTGGTCGAAATGCGCGGCAGGACCATGTCGCCGGAGATGAGCACGCCCAGGTCGGGCGAGAACAACGACGCGTGTTCCGGCGCATGGCCGTAGCCCACGATGACGCGCCAATCGCGCCCGCCGATGCGCACCTGATCGCCGTCCATGATGCGCGTATAGCGCGACGGCACGGCAGGCACCAGATTCGGGAAATAGTTGGCGCGCTGGCGGATCTGTTCTTGCGCGTCCGGGTCCGTAAGGCCGTGACGGGCGAAGTGCTCGACCGCCGATTGGCCACCGGGGCCCGCGCCGGCATCGGTGCGGCGCGACGACCACAGCGACGCCACCATGTAGTCCGTCATCGTCATCCACAGGCGCGCGTTCCAGCGCTCGCACAGCCAGTAGGCCAGGCCGATGTGGTCGGGGTGCATGTGGGTGACCAGCACGCGCAGCACGGGCAGGCCGTCCAGCTCATTCTTGAACACGTCTTCCCACAGCGTCTTCACTTCGTCGCGCGAAATGCCGCAGTCGACGACCGTCCAGCCGTCCTGGCCGTCGATGTTGTCGCGCAGCAGCCAGAGGTTGATATGATCCAGCGCGAACGGCAGCGGCATCCGGATCCATTTGACGCCCTCCGCCACCACATGCGCGCGGCCGGCCTCGGGCTGGAAATCGGCCCAGGGATACTGAAGCTTCTGTTCGTTGGGGTTCATTGCCTCTCGCTCCACGCTTGACGATCACGTCAAGTCATCATAATTTACGTTTACGTAAACTGCCACACGTCGCATGCCCTCGTCAACCTGGACCATCTCCGAGCTCGCCCGCGAGTTCGACGTCACGCCCCGCACGATCCGCTTCTACGAAGACCAGGGGATCGTCAGCCCGGCGCGCGAGGGCCGCAACCGCATCTTCGGACCGCGCGACCGCACGCGCCTGAAGCTGGCCTTGCGCGGCAAGCGGCTGGGCCTGCAACTGTCCGAGATCCTGACGCTCATCGACATGTACGACGGGCCCGGCGACACCGACGTGCAGTTGCGCCAGTACCTGGCCGTGCTGGAACAGCATCGCGTCACGCTCGAGCAGCAGCGCCGCGACATCGACGACACCCTGCAGGAAATCAGCGAGCAGGAACGCCAGTGCCGCGTCCTCTTGGCGCAGAAGCCGTAGTTCGCATGGCCGTTTTTCAAACCATAGGGCTCTTCGTCCTGACCGCGCTCGCGGAAATCATCGGCTGCTATCTTCCCTATCTGTGGCTGCGCAAGGGCCATTCCATCTGGCTGCTGGCGCCCGCCGCGGTGAGCCTGGCGCTGTTCGCCTGGCTGCTGACCCTGCACCCCACGGCGTCGGGCCGGGTCTATGCCGCGTACGGCGGCGTCTACATCGGCATGGCGCTGCTATGGCTGTGGGCGGTGGACGGGGTGCGTCCCAGCGCGAGCGACTGGATCGGCGTGGGCCTGTGCATCGCCGGCATGCTGGTGATCATGTTCGGGCCGCGCGGGACCTGATCCGGGCCGTCTGACCGGCACAAACGAAAAGCGCGCGTACCCTTGAAGGGCCGCGCGCTTTTTGTTGCGGGGCGCTCATTTCTGCCCCGCCGATCACTCCGCCTTGATGTTGCCGTCCTTGATAAGACGGGCGTTGTTCGTGAACTCGGCCTGCACCTGCTTGGCAAAGGCCTCGCCCGACGCCGTGCCCGGCTGCAGGAACGACTTGGCCAGCAGCTCCTGAAACTCGGCGCTGGCCACCGCCTTGGTCAACGCCGCCTGCAACGGCTGCGACACCGTGGGCGGCAGGTTGGACGGCGCGAAGATGCCGAAGTTCGAGTAGTACTGCGCCTGCGGCAGTTTCAGTTCGGCCATCGTCGGCACGTCGGGCCACGCCGCCAGGCGCTGCGGCGCCATCACCGCCAGCGGCTTGAGCGCGCCGTTGGCCACGTGCGGCAGCACGACGTCGCTGTTGACCACCAGCAGCTCCACCACGCCGCCCAGGCCGTCGGTCAGCGCCTGGCTGTTGCCGCGATACGGCACGTGCAGCATCTTGGTGCCGGTCTGCGCGGTGACTGCCGCCATGCCGATATGCGCGACCGTGCCCTGGCCCGGCGTGCCATAGCGTATGCCTTCGGGATGCGACTTGGCGTATTCCACCAGGCCCGCAAAATCCTTCACCGGCAACGCCTTGGTCGCCACGATGGCCACCGGCGCCACGGCCACGCTGGCCACCGGCGTCAGGTCCTTCATCGGGTCGTAATTGGTCTTGGCCAGATGCGGAAAGATCGTCAGCGGGCTGGTCGAGGCCAGCAGCAGCGTGGTGCCGTCCGGCTGCGCGCGCGCCACGTAGTCGGTGCCCACCGACGCGCCCGCGCCCGGCTTGTTCTCGACGATGACCGTGATGTTCGCTTCCTTGCGCAGCGCGTCGCCCAACCGGCGCGCGATCGCATCGGCGCTGCCGCCGGCGGTGTAGGGCACGACTACGGTGACGGGCTTGGCCGGCCAGCTCTGCGCCATCGCGCCGCTCGCCATGATTGCCAGGGCCGCCCCCGCGGCCTTGGTCAGCAATGTCTTCTTTTTCATATCGTCCTGGTGATGTTGCGTAGCACTGCGTTGGTGAAACGGACTGCGGTAAAGCCCATCAAGCGAGGTAGCGTTGCGCCAAGCGAACCCAGTACGACGCCCCCGCCGGAATCAAGGAATCATTGAAGTCATAGCTGGCGTTGTGCAGCATGCACGGGCCCAGACCGTGGCCCGCCATGCGGTGTTCGCCGTCGCCATTGCCCAGGAACACGTAGCATCCGGGCTTTTCTTGCAGCAGGAAGGCAAAGTCTTCCGATGCCATGGCCGGTTCAATGGTGAGTGCGCGATCCTCGCCCGCGACCTCGCGCATCACGCCCATGCAGAATTCGGTCTCGGCCACGGTATTGACCAGCGCCGGGTAGCGACGCTCGAAGTACACCTCGGCTTCGCAGCCGTGCGCCGCGGCAATGCTGGATGCGATCTCCTGCATGCGCCGTTCGATCAAATCCACCACATCGGTGCTGTACGCGCGCACCGACCCGCCCAGCCACGCGGTATTGGGAATCACGTTGATGACGCTGCCGCCCGCCTGCACCTGCGTGATCGACAGCACCGCCGCATCCAGCGGACGCTTGCTGCGCGTCAGGATCGTCTGCAGCGACTGGCCGATGGCAAAGAGCGCCGGCACCGGATCGTTGCAGTCCTGCGGCGCGGCGGCGTGGCCGCCCTTGCCCTTGACCGTGATCTTGAAGCCGTTGGCCGCCGCCATCATGGGACCGGCACAGACGCCGAACGCGCCGGCCGGCAATCCCGGCCAGTTATGCATGCCAAACACGGCCTCGCACGGAAAGCGCGTGAACAGGCCATCCTGGATCATCGCCCGGCCGCCCGCACCGCCTTCCTCCGCCGGCTGAAAGCACAGGTACACGGTGCCGTCGAAGCCGCCCGCCGTCTGCAAATGCTGCGCCGCAGCCAGCAGCATTGCGGTATGGCCGTCGTGGCCGCAGCCGTGCATCTTGCCGTCGTGGCGCGAGCGATGCTCGAACTGGTTTTCTTCCTGCATGGGCAGCGCATCCATGTCGGCGCGCAGCATGATGGCCCGGTCCGACGTGCCCCGCTTGATCACGCCCACCACGCCCGTCTTGGCAATGCCCGTGTGCGTTTCGATGCCCCAGCCGCGGAGCGTATCGGCCACCACCTTGGCCGTGCGGTGCTCTTCGTAGCAAAGCTCCGGGTGCATGTGGATGTCGCGGCGCAACGCCACGATGTCGTCCAGGTTGGATAGTTCGAGCACAGCAGACTCCATCGGATATTTCAGGATTAAAGGGTCATATCAAGTATTGCCCATCGTCACTGCCGCAACGGCGCGCAGGGCGCTAGGGATAACCCTCATCCAATTTACGTTTACGTAAACGTAATATTTGCACTGCATCATTGCGCAGCGCCGGACGATCGGCGCATCATGGATCACCCCCGCGACGGCGGCCAAGACACGCCCGCGCAGATCCATGAATGTAAGCACCTACTATCACGGAGACACTGATGAATCTTCCCGGCCTGAACTTCGACCTGGGCGAAGACCTGGACATGCTGCGCGACGCCGTACGCAACTTCGCGCAGGCCGAGATCGCGCCGCGCGCCGCGGAAGTCGATCGCAGCGACCAGTTCCCGATGGACCTGTGGCGCAAATTCGGAGACCTCGGCGTGCTGGGCATGACCGCCGACGAGGAATACGGCGGCGCCAACATGGGTTACCTGGCCCACATGGTCGTCATGGAAGAAATCTCCCGCGCCAGCGCCTCCATCGGCCTGTCGTACGGCGCGCACTCCAACCTGTGCGTGAACCAGATCAACCGCAACGGCACGGCAGCCCAGAAGGCCAAGTACCTGCCCAAGCTGATCTCCGGCGAACATGTCGGCGCGCTGGCCATGAGCGAGCCGGGCGCCGGGTCCGACGTCGTCAGCATGAAGCTGCGCGCGGAAAAGAAGGGCGACCGCTACGTGCTGAACGGCACCAAGATGTGGATCACCAATGGCCCGGACGCCGACACCCTTGTCGTCTACGCCAAGACCGACCCCGAAGCCCACCAGCGCGGCATCACCGCCTTCCTGGTCGAAAAGGGCTTCAAGGGTTTTTCCGTCGCGCAGAAGCTGGACAAGCTGGGCATGCGCGGCAGCCACACCGGCGAGCTGGTGTTCCAGGACTGCGAGATCCCCGAGGAAAACGTGCTGGGCCAGGTCAACGGCGGCGTGAAGGTGCTGATGAGCGGCCTGGACTATGAACGCGCGGTGCTGTCCGGCGGCCCGCTGGGCATCATGCAGGCCGTGATGGACGTGGTGGTGCCTTACATCCACGACCGCAAGCAGTTCGGCCAGGCCATCGGCGAATTCCAGCTCATCCAGGGCAAGGTCGCCGACCTGTACACCACGCTGCAAGCCAGCCGCGCCTTTTGCTATCAGGTGGGCAAGAACCTGGACAAACTGGGGTCCGACCACGTGCGCCAGGTGCGCAAGGACTGCGCCGCGCTCATTCTGTACACCGCCGAAAAGGCCACCTGGATGGCGGGCGAGGGCGTGCAGATCCTGGGCGGCAACGGCTACATCAACGAATACCCGGTCGGCCGCCTGTGGCGCGACGCCAAGCTGTACGAAATTGGCGCCGGCACCAGCGAAATCCGGCGCATGCTGATCGGCCGCGAACTCTTCAACGAAACCGCCTGACGCTTTATCGACAGCCGCGCCATGATCCGCACGTCCGACATCCAGCACATCGAGCAGGCTCCCGCGCCGGGACCCTCGCCGCTGGAGGTCGCGCGCCTGATCCTGGCCGGCTTTGACCGGCACTACGCGCTGTTCCGCTACAGCGCGCAGCGTGCCAAGGCGCTGTTTGAATCCGGCGACTGGCACGGCATCCAGCACCTGTCGCGCGAACGCATCGAGTACTACGACATGCGCGTGCGCGAATGCGCCACGCAACTGGAAGGCGTGCTGCGCGGCCGGCCAGAGGGTGCGGTCGGCGGCACGGGCAACGGCGCCGAGCACGCCGCCAAGAACGGCAACGGCGCCGCCGCCCCGTCCCTGACCGACGCGCAGACGGCGTACTGGCAGCAGATCAAGCAGGAGTTCGTCGGCCTCTTGGGCGAACACCGCCAGCCCGAATGCGCCGAGACCTTCTTCAACTCGGTCTCGTGCCGTCTGCTGCACCGCGATTACTTCCACAACGATTTCCTGTTCGTCAGGCCGGCGGTCGCCACCGACTACCTGGACAGCAGCGTGCCGTCCTACCGCGTGTACTACCCGGTGACCGACGGCCTGGAAAAAAGCCTGATCCGCATGGTGGCCGACTTCGGTCTGGCGCTGCCTTTTGAAGACCTGCCGCGCGACACCCGCCTGCTGGCGCGCGCCGCCGTCTCCAAGCTGCGCGCGGTGCTGCCGCGCCACGTCGGCCGGCGCATCGCCACCGACTGCCAGCTCCACGCGCTGGGGTCGCTGTTCTTTCGCAACAAGGGCGCGTACATCGTCGGCCGCCTGATCAACCAGACCACCGTCTATCCCTTTGCCATCGCGCTGACGCGCAATCCGGCGGGGCAGGTGACGCTGGACGCGCTGCTGCTGGGCGCGGACGACCTGAGCACGCTGTTCAGCTTTACCCGCGCGTATTTCCTGGTGGACATGGAAACGCCCGCGGCCGTGGTGAATTTTCTGTCGAGCCTGTTGCCGCGCAAGCCCAAGGCCGAGCTCTACACCATGATCGGCCTGCAAAAGCAGGGCAAGACGCTGTTCTACCGCGACTTCCTGCACCACCTGGCCCACTCGCGCGACGCCTTCGACATCGCGCCCGGCATCAAGGGCATGGTGATGTGCGTGTTCACGCTGCCGTCCTATCCGTACGTGTTCAAGCTCATCAAGGACCGCATCGACAAGGACGGCATGGACCACGCCACCGTGCGGCGCAAGTATCAGATGGTCAAGCTGCACGATCGCGTGGGCCGCATGGCCGACACCTGGGAATATTCACAGGTCGCCCTGCCGCGCGCCCGCTTTGCGCCCGCGCTGCTGGACGAACTGCGGCGCCTGGTGCCCAGCCTCGTCGAGGAAACCGGCGACACCGTCGTCATCCGCCACGTCTACATCGAACGCCGGATGACGCCGCTGAACCTGTATCTGCAGCAGGCGCCGGACGCGCTGCTGGACCACGCCGTGCGCGAATACGGGGACGCCATCCGGCAACTGGCCGCGGCCAACATCTTCCCCGGCGACATGCTTTACAAGAATTTCGGCGTCACGCGCCTGGGCCGCGTCGTCTTTTATGACTACGACGAAATCCAGCGCATGACCGAGATGAACTTCCGGCGCATCCCGCCGGCCCCGAACGAAGAAGCGGAGATGGCTTCCGAACCCTGGTACGCCATCGGCCCGAACGACGTCTTCCCCGAGGAATTCGGCCGCTTCCTGCTGGGCGACGCGCGCGTGCGCGGCGCCTTCATGCGTCACCATGCCGACCTGCTGGAACCGGACTGGTGGCAGGCCTGCCGCGCCCACGTGGCGCAAGGCCGGATCGAAGAATTTTTCCCTTACGATAAGGACAGACGCCTGCGTGCAGACCGCCCTTCAAACGGCAACGCGGTGTTGTAACCCAATCGCTGTCCCGACCCTCACAGGAGCAAGTCATGTCAGATCCCATCGTCATCGTTTCCGTCGCCCGCACGCCCATGGGCGGCATGCTGGGCAACCTGTCCGGCCTGGCCGCGCACGAGCTGGGCTCGGTCGCCATCAAGGCCGCCGTCGAACGCGCCGGCATCAAGCCCGAGCAGGTCGACGAAGTCATCATGGGCAACGTGCTGCAAGCCGGCCAGGGCCAGGCGCCTGCCCGCCAAGCCGCGCTGGGCGCCGGCCTGCCGCTGGGCGTGGCGTGCACCACCATTCACAAAGTCTGCGGCTCGGGCCTGAAGGCCGCGATGTTCGGCCACGACCTGCTGGCTTCGGGCAGCGCCGAGATCGTCGTCGCCGGCGGCCAGGAAAGCATGAGCAACGCGCCGTACCTGCTGCTCAAGGGCCGCCAGGGCTACCGCTACGGCCACAACACCGTGTACGACCACATGGCGCTCGACGGCCTGGAAGACGCCTACGACAAGGGCAAGGCCATGGGCGTTTTCGCCGAAGACTGCGCCTCCAAGTACTCGTTCACGCGCGAACAGCAGGACGCGTTCTCGCTGGAATCGCTGCGCCGCGCGCGTGCCGCTTCGGAAGACGGCAGCTTCAAGTGGGAAATCGCCCCCGTCACCGTGGCCGGCCGCAAGGGCGACACCGTGATCGACACCGACGAAGCCCCCACCAAGGCCATGCCGGAAAAGATCCCGACGCTCAAGCCCGCGTTCAAGAAGGACGGCACCGTCACCGCCGCGAACTCGTCGTCGATCTCCGACGGCGCCGCCGCCATGGTGCTGATGCGCGCGTCCACCGCCGAAAAGCTCGGCGTCAAACCGCTGGCCCGCATCGTTGCGCACTCGCAGCACTCGCAGGAACCCAACTGGTTCACCACCGCCCCCGTCGGCGCGCTGAAGACCCTGTTCAACAAGACCGGCTGGAAGGCCGAGGACGTCGACCTGTACGAGATCAACGAAGCCTTCGCGGTGGTCGCCATGGCCGCCATGACCGACTTCAAGCTCTCGCCTGAAAAGGTCAACATCCACGGTGGCGCCACCGCGCTGGGCCACCCCATCGGCGCCTCCGGCGCGCGCCTGGTGGCTACCCTGATCGGCGCGCTGCGCAAGACCGGCGGCAAGCGCGGCGTGGCCACGCTGTGCATCGGCGGCGGGGAAGCCGTCGCGATGGCTATCGAAATGGTCTAAGCAGTTGCCTGCTTGAGGTGCGGGCTTCGGCCCGTTCCTTGAGCAGGATTCCGCTGCGCCTTTCTGGCATGGCAACCACCGCGACGGGTCGGTCGCGGGCCATGCAGGAAAGGCGCAACGAAATCCCGATTTTTCTAATCGACAAGAATGCCCGGCCCACCGGGCAGCGAGACAACCCGCTCACCCGAGCGCCTTCAAATTCCAATCAAGCAGGACGGGTGGTACCCCATGCCCATCATCGAATCCCGCATCAATCCGCGGTCGCAGGACTACATCGACAACGCCAGCGCCATGCAGGCGCAACTGGACGATCTGAACCAGCAACTGGCGCAGACGGCCTTGGGCGGCAGCGAATCCGCCCGCGCCAAGCACACCGCGCGCGGCAAGCTCCTGCCGCGCGACCGCGTCGAAAACCTGATCGATCCGGGCACCCCGTTCCTGGAACTGTCGCCCATGGCGGCGCACGGCATGTATGACGGCGACGCGCCCGGCGCGGGCGTCATCACCGGCATCGGCCGCGTGTCCGGCACCGAATGCGTCATCGTCTGCAACGACGCCACGGTCAAGGGCGGCACCTACTATCCGATGACGGTCAAGAAGCACCTGCGCGCGCAAGAGATCGCCGCGCAGAACAACCTGCCGTGCGTGTATCTGGTGGACTCCGGCGGCGCCAACCTGCCGCAGCAGGACGAAGTCTTTCCCGACCGCGACCACTTCGGCCGCATCTTCTACAACCAGGCGCAGATGTCGGCGCAAGGCATCGCGCAGATCGCCGTGGTGATGGGCTCTTGCACCGCCGGCGGCGCGTACGTGCCCGCCATGAGCGACGAATCCATCATCGTGCGCAACCAGGGCACCATCTTTCTGGGCGGCCCGCCGCTGGTCAAAGCCGCCACCGGCGAAGAAGTCAGCGCCGAAGACCTGGGCGGCGGCGACGTGCACACGCGCCTGTCGGGCGTGGTGGACCACCTGGCCGCCAACGACATGCACGCGCTGCAACTGGCGCGCAACGCCGTCGCGCGCCTGAACCGCAAAAAGCCGCAGCCGCTCGCCACCATCCCCGTGCGCGAACCGCGCTTCGATCCCAGCGAACTGAACGGCATCATTCCCGCCGACACCCGCAAGCCCTACGACGTGCGCGAAGTCATCGCGCGCATCGTCGACGGCTCCGAGTTCGATGAGTTCAAGGCCCGCTTCGGCCCCACGCTGGTCACCGGCTTTGCGCACATCCACGGCATGCCCGTCGGCATCGTCGCCAACAACGGCATCCTGTTCTCCGAGTCCGCACAGAAGGGCGCGCACTTCATCGAACTGTGCGCGCAGCGCAAGATTCCACTGGTGTTCCTGCAGAACATCACCGGCTTCATGGTCGGCCGCAAATACGAAAACGAAGGCATCGCGCGCCACGGCGCCAAGATGGTGACGGCCGTCGCCACCGCCAACGTGCCCAAGTTCACCGTCCTGATCGGCGGCTCGTTCGGCGCCGGCAACTACGGCATGTGCGGCCGCGCCTATTCGCCGCGCATGCTCTTCATGTGGCCCAACGCCCGCATCTCCGTCATGGGCGGCGAGCAGGCGGCAAGCGTGCTGGCGACGGTGAAGCGCGACGGCATCGAAGCGCGCGGCGGGCAATGGTCGGCGGATGAAGAGACGGCGTTCAAGGCCCCGATCCGCGACCAGTACGAGCGCGAAGGCCATCCGTATTACGCCACTGCGCGGTTGTGGGATGACGGCATCATCGCCCCCGCCGACACGCGCCGCGTGCTGGGACTGGCGTTGTCCGCCGCGCTGAACGCGCCGATTGAAGACACCAAGTTCGGTGTCTTCCGGATGTAGGTCGCACGCATAGGCCGCACCCCACTTCTACGCGCTTCGCGCCCTTTCCGAACACTTCAGCTTGGATAACGCAATGTTCGATACTGTGCTGATTGCCAACCGCGGCGAAATCGCCTGCCGCGTCGCCGCCACCGCCCGCCGCATGGGCCTGCGCACCGTCGCCGTCTATTCCGACGCGGACGCCAACTCGCGCCACGTCGCCGCCTGCGACCAGGCCGTCTACATCGGCGGCTCCGAGCCGCGCGCCAGCTACCTGCGCGCCGACGCCATCCTGCAGGCCGCGCGCGACACCGGCGCCGGCGCCATCCATCCCGGCTACGGCTTCCTGTCCGAGAACGAGGCCTTCGCTCAAGCCGCGCAAGATGCCGGCATCGCCTTCGTCGGCCCGCCCGCATCGGCCATCGCCGCCATGGGCAGCAAGTCCGCCGCCAAGACCCTCATGGAAAAGGCCGGTGTGCCGCTCGTGCCCGGCTATCACGGCGACAACCAGGACCCGCAGTTCCTCAAAACGCAGGCCGACGCCATCGGCTATCCCGTCCTCATCAAGGCCAGCGCGGGCGGCGGCGGCAAGGGCATGCGCATCGTCGAATCCTCCGGCGCGTTCCTCGACGCACTGGCCTCGTGCCAGCGCGAAGCCGCCTCCAGCTTTGGCGACGACCGCGTCCTGATCGAACGCTATCTGCAAAAGCCGCGCCACATCGAAATCCAGGTGTTCGCCGACACGCACGGCAACTGCGTGTACCTCTTCGAGCGCGACTGCTCCGTGCAGCGCCGCCACCAGAAGGTCATCGAAGAAGCCCCCGCCCCCGGCATGACCGAAGAACGCCGCCGCGCCATGGGCGAAGCCGCCGTCTCTGCCGCGCGCGCCGTCGGCTACGTGGGCGCGGGCACGGTGGAATTCATCGCCGAGCCCGACGGCCGCTTCTACTTCATGGAAATGAACACGCGCCTGCAGGTCGAGCACCCGGTCACCGAAATGATCACCGGCCACGACCTCGTCGAATGGCAACTGCGCGTCGCCGCCGGCCAGCCGCTGCCCGCGCGCCAGGAAGACCTGCGCATCAACGGCCACGCCATCGAGGCCCGCATCTACGCCGAGAACCCCGAGAAGGGCTTTCTGCCGTCCATCGGCACGCTCGCCTACCTGGGCCTGCCGCCGCACACCGCCTTTGCCAACGGCGACATCCGCGTCGACGGCGGCGTGCGCATGGGCGACACCATCACGCCGTTCTACGACCCGATGATCGCCAAGCTCATCGTGCACGGCGCCGACCGCGACCAGGCCCGCGCCCGCATGCTGCAAGCGCTGGCGCAGACGCAGGCCGTGGGCGTGCAGACCAACGTCGCGTTCCTGGCGCGGCTGATGAAAGACAGCGCCTTTGCGGCTGCTGATCTGGACACCGGCCTCATCGAGCGCCAACGCGCCACGCTGCTCCCCGACCCGCAACCTGCCGACGCCGACGCGCTGGCGCTGGCCACCGCCGCCGTGCTGGTTCGCCAAGGCTTTGCCCAACCGGGCGCGCAAGGTGCAGGCAAAGGCCCCGCCGACCCGTGGGACGCACGCGACGGCTGGCGATTGGGCGGTCAATACCGGCGCCAACTGCAATGGACCGACAACGGCGAAGCTCGTCACGTCACCGTCGCCCGTCAGGGCGGCGCGTGGACGCTGGACACCGGCGACGGCGCGCGGCCCTTCCTGTGGCGCTCGCACGCCAGTGCCAATCCCAATCTGGCCTATGGCCTGCGCATCACGCTGCAAGGCCATGAAAGCGCCGGCACCGTCGTCCTGCACGGCGACCGCGCCTACGTCTTCCGCGAGGACGGCTCGCACGTCCTGGAGCTGTATGACGCGCTGACGCACTCGCAGGACACGCAGGGCGAGCACGGCGCGGGTCTGGCCGCGCCCATGCCGGGCAAGATCATCTCGATCTCGGTCAAGGCGGGCGACAAGGTCGAGAAGGGCCAGCCGCTGCTGGTGATGGAAGCGATGAAGATGGAGCACACCATTTCTGCCACCGCCGACGGTACGGTGGGCGAAGTGTTCTACGGGGTGGGGGATCAGGTGACCGAAGGCGCCGAACTGGTGTCGATCGAGTAACGGCCGGTTGAGAACGTACCCGACGGCTTCCGGCGGTATCGCCGGGAGCCGTTTTGTTTTGTGGCGGGCCGTGATCCAGCTCTCGCTGTTGCGCCTCAATGAGCGACACGTGCCCGGCGCCTCAAAAGGCCCGTCCGGCCGCGCGCTGGCGCTTCTGGTCCCGGTTTAGCTGTCCGTCAGCGCCCCTCGCCTAGAATTGGCGCTTCCTCCCGCGCCACGCCCACCATGTCCGCCGCCGACACGCCCAGTCCGCTTTCCAGCTCGCCGTTCCTGCATTTCCTCTGCGGCCGCGTCGCCGCATCGCTGGCATTCCAGATCGTCTCCGTCGCCGTGGGCTGGCAGATCTACGCACTGTCCGGCAGCGCGCTCGACCTCGGCCTCATCGGCCTTGCCCAGTTCCTCCCGATGGCCGCACTCACGCTCGTCGTCGGCCACGTCGCCGACCGCTACGACCGCCGCAAGATCGTCGCCATCTGCATGGCGCTCGAAGCCCTGGCCACGCTTGTCCTCGCCATTGCGGCGCTGCACGGCGTCGGCGGCAAGACGCTCATCTACGCCACCATCATCATCATGAGCTCGGCCCGCGCCTTCGAAGCGCCGACCCTCTCCACGCTCATCCCCGCCGTCGTCCCGCGCGAATGGCTCCCACGCGCCACCGCGCTGTCCTCATCCGGCGGCCAGATCGCGCAGATCGCCGGCCCCGCGCTGGGCGGCGTCGGCTACAGCCTCGGGGCAGGGTGGATCTACTGCGTCGCCGCTGCGTTGTATCTGACGGCCTTCATCGCCATTGCCACCCTCGTCATCGAACGCGCGCCGCCGCGCAAAGAGCCCACGACGTGGCACACGCTGTTTGGCGGCATCACCTTCATATTCCAGCGCCGGTTGCTGCTGGGCACGCTGTCGCTGGATCTCTTTGCGGTGCTGCTGGGCGGGGCGACGGCGTTGCTGCCGATCTTTGCCAAGGACATTCTCAATGCGGGGCCGTGGGCGCTTGGCGCTTTGCGTGCGGCGCCTGCGTGCGGTGCGGCGCTGATGTCGTTGACGCTGGCGCGTTTGAGCCCCGGTGAGAACGTTGGCCGGCTGCTGTTCGGCTCGCTGATCGTATTCGGCCTGGCGACCACGGTGTTCGGGTTGTCGACGTCGATCCCGCTCTCCATCGCCGCGCTGGTCGTGCTGGGTGCGGCAGACGCGGTCAGCGTCGTCGTGCGGTCATCGCTGGTGCAGTTGAATACACCCGACCACATGCTGGGGCGGGTCAGCGCCGTGAACACCTTGTTCGTCGGCGCGTCGAATCAGCTGGGGGAGTTTGAATCTGGGCTCACCGCGCAATTGTTCGGCGCGGTGCCTGCCGTGGTCATCGGCGGGGTGGGGACGATTGCGGTCGCCGCCCTGTGGATGCGGTGGTTCCCGGAGTTGCGGCGGCTTCGGACGTTGAATGGGAATGAGGTGGCGCAGACCTGACGTTTGCTGCGGTATTGCCCTGAGGGCGACCGCGGCGTTGCACAATGTCGTCAGGCTTGTGCACGCGAACGTATTGTCCTTGTACAGCCTGCTTTGCGCTGCGCAGCAGAGCGACCTGAAATTCGGCCATCGTGGGATCAGGTTTCTGAGACATCAAAGCCTTGCTACCTGCGTCCTCGACTAACCATGGAATGCAGCTTTCGTCTTTTCACCAACCAGTCTCTCGTGCTTGCCAGGACATTCATTGTGAAGGAGCTTATCCCGCCATTTCACTTACCGCAGCTGAAATCGGACGAGGAGAAACACAGCGAATCTTCCAAGGAACATTCGCCGTGTCAGATGCAAAGGCCGCACTTAATGTGAAGGGTCTCGCGCCTCACAACGGGCGATTTTCAATCCAAGCCGAAAAGCGCAACAGATAGCCATCAGGGTCTTGCACTAAAAACTGCTGCACGCCAATCTCGACTGCCCCGCTTCTGTACCATCGCTCCTCGGGCTCCCTGTACAACGGCCAACCGGCATCCCGCAACGTCCTGCTCAGCCCGTCGATCGACTTCACCTTGATCTCGAAATTCACACCACGACCCAACGGTGCTTCAAGCGGTGCCGTGATCCAGCCATCGTCGCCGCGGACCTCTTCGAGCATGAACTGTGCACCCTCGCGGTCAAGGAAAACAAACCCCTCCTCTTCGCGCTGATAGACGACCTCGAAGCCGCACAAGTCGATCCAGAATTGCCGACTACGCGCGAGGTCTTTAACCATCAGCTCAGGGACCATGCGTGCTCGGTACGATTTATCTTCCATCGTCTCTCCTTTTTATTCGGGCCATCGTATCGCCCTCGCATCCAGCGGGCCATGGAAGCTCCCGCCAACTGCGACCGGCGTTACTTCCAGCTTTCCTTGCTCATCTCAAACCGATTCGCAGCCCCAGCCGCCGGATCGAAGAAATACTTGGGTTCCCGATAGACCAGCCCCTGCAGCGCAGCATCCAGCTTCGGCAGCTGAAAACTGGCAGCACTACGCGCCTTCCGAAAATCCTCAACGCTGGCCGGCAAACGCTCCAGCGTCATCGACTCCAGCAAACACACCCATTCCCGCGCCAACACCCCGCACGAATCCTTGACCATGACCGGCTGATCATCCGGCATCTTGAACCCATCCATCAGCACCACATCACCCGCTTTCAGCGTGATCGTGGCCAACGGCGTGAACAGCAATTCCGTATTGACGCCGGCAACGGGCACCATCTCTGCCGCGCGTTCCGGGACGGCGCGCTTGGCCTCCTCCACCCAGCGATACTCCCGGGCAGCCTCATCGCAGCCGTTCCCAAAGCGCAACGTAACCTCGCAGCCTGAGCCCAGCATATCCTCGCTGGGCGACAACGGCGTCCAGGGTCCCGTCTTCTTGAAATCGACGTCCGCCGTCTCCTTCAGCGTCGCCATGCCGAGGTCTTTCAGATAATCCATCGATTTCGCGCGCGCATCCGTATCCGGCAAGGCCGTGCGCGGCTGGTGATAGGTAATGCGATTGAGCCGGTATTCTCCGGGCCACACCGGAATTACCTGGTACGCGACCGCGCCGCGTGTGGTCTGGAACAGCGGCCCGAGATCAGCGGTATCGAACTTGTGCTTGCCTTGGCCCACCGTCATCGCGTATCCCTTCTCGGACACATGCTGCCAATGTATGAGCGTGCTGCTCTGGCGGGTGAATCGGTCCCGCGTAGCCGCATCATCAAAATCACGCTTTGGCTGCGCATCGAAATTGACGGTCGGGATCACCACCAACGCCATGTCCTCGCGGGCCTGGTCGAACAGCTTGTCGGTGTTCGCGCGATGCCGCTCCCTCATGGCTGTCGCTTCGGCCTGTAGCGCTTTGTCCGTGGGCGACTGAGCCAACGCGGCGAGCGGGGCAAACAGCGCAGATACACACACAACGGCAAGCACGCGGCGAGAAAGCGTCATCGGTCTTGGTTCCTCTATGGGTTCAGTTATTGGGCAAATCAGCGGCTGCCACCCATCCGGCTGAATAGGGCCTGGGCAAGAGCGCCCGGGCATGATATCGCGGTGAGCGTTCATGCAATGCGCCAAGCCGCGCCCGCTGCCAAACCGCATCACACAAGCGCCGCCCCCGCCGCACAGAGTAGACTGACAGCCTCTCTCACCATTCCGAGTCCCCATTCATGCTCGTCAAAGCCCTGCGTGTCGGCCTGGGTCAAATCATTGTCCTGGGCGACGCACTGACCCGTCCGCGTCCGCAGAAACGCTCGCCGCAAGGCCAGGCCGCCGTCAACGCCGACGCGGCCGCGCTCTCGCTGTATCAATTCCAGGCCTGCCCATTCTGCGTGAAGACGCGCCGCGCCATGCATCGGATCAATGTGCCGATCACGCTGAAGGATGCCAAGAACGACCCCGAAGCGCGCGCCGCATTGCAGGCGGGCGGCGGCAAGGTGAAGGTGCCTTGCTTGCGCATCGAAGACGCCGACGGCACGCGCTGGATGTACGAGTCCAACGACATCATCGCGTACCTGGAAAAGCGGTTTGCCAACGTCGCCTGATTGAGCCGCACGATCATGATGCCTGCCGTGATTCGGATGACCATTGCGCTATGCGCCACCAGCCTGCTCGCCGCATGCGAACCGTCGCTGCCGCCACCGCCGGCCGGATCCAAGCTCACCGCCGAAACCATCGCAACGCGCGAGGCGCCGGCTAAACATCAGTTCAAGGGCGTGCTCGCTGGAAAACCCATTCATCTGCTTGCGCATAACTGCAAGGTGTATCGGGTCGATCCTGCCGAAGGGGAGAACGTGAGTTGGACGCTGGTGCTGGAAGGCGATTTCTATCCCTTGCCGACGTCGTGCTTGAGTCAATCGCTTACGGAAGAAAAGGGCGGCGTCACGGCGTTTATTGGCCGGCAGGCGCTTGGGGCGGGGGGATGCTGCACGGGCACGCCGGAGTATCGGACGAAGGATGGGGTGACGTGGAAGCCAAATTGAATCCGCGTCACCCCGGCGCTCGGGTCACGTAGGCCATGAAGATTGCCTCGCATGGCCCCTTTCCTGATTCAGCGCGATGACACCGAACGCCCCCGCGTCATCGATTCCAGCACGCCATCCCGCCGCACCCAGCCATGAAACAACGCTGCGGCCAGATGCAGCAGCACCGTCGCGAACAGCAGGAAGGCCAGATAGCGATGCGCACCGCGTAGCCAACTGAACAACCCCGCATCCGCAGGCGCAATCGGCGGCAACTGCGAACCGGCCGCCACAACGGGATAACCACCCGCCGACAGCATCGCCCAGCCGATCAGCGGCATCGCGAACATCAGCGCGTACAGCAGGATGTGCGACGCCAGCGCCGCATGACGTTGCCAGGCCGGCAGATCAGCCGGCAGCGCAGGCGCGCCCTTGAACACACGCCTGGCCAGCCGTATGCACACCAGTGCCAGCATCGCCAGGCCCAACGGCTTATGGATCTGCACCAGCCACTGATGCCGCTCGGACACCGATGCCACCATGCCCACGCCGATGAACAGCATCGCGAGTATGCCGGCCGCCATCGACCAATGCAGCACGCGTGCGAATAGGCTGAACGTGGTGGGCGGCCGGCGGGTTTGAGTAGGCGACGAGATCATTGGGCGCGCTCCGGTTGGGTCGAATGGGATGACGCCGCGGCGGCCTGAGGCGGCCCTTCGCCCGTGCGACGTTCATAAGAAGCCGCATAGGCCGCGGATCGCGCCGCCAGCAGCGGATCGTCGGAAACAGCGATGCCTTGCGGCAACACGGTCGGGTCGTAGTTCACGTCGCCGCAAGGGCCGTCGCTTTGCGGTGCGCTGCTGGTTATCACCAAGGTGCCCGCATCAATGGTCGGCCGGTCCGCCGGCCACTGGCGGGTTGCGTCGCTGGTGGAATCGCCGGGCTGGCCCAGCGTCAGCAGCAGACGCCAGCGCAACGGCCCTTGGGTCAGGCGCTGTTGCAGATCGGTTTGCAGATAGTCCGCATCGTGTCCTGGCTGCGCCGCAGGTGCCGCCGCCGCGTCCACCGGCGCCAACTGCCAGCGCACCGGCTGCCGCTTGCCGTTCCCATCGACCAGGTAGAACGCGTTCAGGCCGTAATAGTCTTCGGTGGCGTAGCTGGCCGACGGCTTGGCGGTCTTGGCCCACGCGCGGAATGCGCCCGTTTCCGGATGCGCCGCGAAAAACGCCTGCATGCGCTGCGGATCGGGCTTGCCCGTCTTGGGGTCGGGGCGACCGGCTAACTGCTGATCGTAGAACGCCTGCGGGGTCGACAGCGGAAACACCGGCATGCTGTTCATGCCGGTTCGCCATTGCTCGCCGTTGGCCGACGTGAACATCAAGGCAAAGCTGCGGATCGGGACGCTGGAGTCCGACGCATAAGGGTTGCCGCCGGGCAGGGCCAATCGTCCGATCACCGGCGTGCTGCCCGAGGCGAACACCGCAGCGGTAGATAAATCGTGCGCCGCGCCGCTGCTTTCAAAACGGCCGATCACACAGACGCCTTTAGCGTGGTTGCGCCGAAAGCCCTCGTGGACGCCGCTGTTGGTTTCCAGGGCGTTCACGATGCGGTCGGGGGTCAACCGGTGCGGGTCGAGCCAGCCGCCCACGTAGGCGAACGCGGCGCCAGAGGCGAGGACGATGGCGCCGATTGCGGTGAGGCGAAGGAGGGTTTGCGGGGTGGTGAGCGGCCGAGGCTTCTGGGGCCGGTCTTCGGGCGACTCGCCGTCTTGGTGCCGCGCACCCGCCGGTTGGCGATTCGGCGGCAGGCGGCCCGGCGGCTGGCTTCCCGGTGGGGTTTGACCCGGCGACGGGCCGTTGCGGTCAGATCCTTGTTGCATAAGGCTCCTTGCCCATGGGGCGATGAATACCCCTGTAGGACTCCACCCCAAAAAAGTTATTCCCCGATGGAATAAACCCGCCGGAGCGGAGTCTTAATGCATTGACCTGTAAGCTCGTTGCGCAGGCCTGTCCCAGGAACCCGCCATGATTCAACCGGTCCGCGTGCCGCCCGACGCGCCGGCGTCCCCCGACGACGAGATGCCAACGGAAGAACTCTCCGACGCCGTGCTGCGCCAGCTACTGCCGCGCCTGCGGCGTTTTGCGCTGCGCCTCACGCGCGATGCGGTGGCGGCCGACGACCTGGTGCAATCCACCTTGGAAAGAGCGCTCACCCGCTGGCGCGGCCGCCGTCCGCAAGGCGACGTGCGCGCGTGGCTCTTCACCATCCTGTACCGCCAATTCCTGGACTCCCAACGCCGCTCGCGTCGCTATGCGCGGCTGCTGTCGTGGTTTGCCGGGTCCGACGCCGCCGCGCCGTCGGCCGAGCGCGAGGTCATCGCGCGATCTTCCCTGGATGTCTTCGAACGCCTGCCCGAGGCGCAGCGCACGCTGCTGTGGCTCGTCAGCGTGGAAGGCATGAGCTACAAGGCCGTCGCCGATGTTCTAGACGTACCGCTAGGCACCGTCATGTCGCGCCTGTCCCGCGCGCGGAGTGCCTTGCGTGAATTGCATGAGGGGCAGGCCGGCGAGGCTCGCCTGAGGATATTGAAATGAAAGAACGCTCTATCGATGATCTGACGCGTAATGCGTATGTGGACGGACAGTTGGATCCGTCGCAGTTGCAGGAGCTGCAGGCGTATTTGCGGGCGCATCCGGATGAGGCGCAGGAGTTGGAGGCTTGGCGTCGGGATGCGCAGCGACTGCGGGAAGGGGCTGGCGGGGATGATTTGCCGGGTAATCCTGCGTTGGATCCTGCTGCGGTGCGCGCGGGGCTAAAAGTTCGCACGCGGCGGCGGATGGCGATGGTGGCTAGTTTGGTTGTGGCGGTGGCGATTGGCGGCGTCACGGGATGGAGTGCTCGCGATACGACCTTGGCGAATCGGGTGCTGCCGATGCAGGACGCGATGCAGGCTTATCGATTGTTTGCATCAGCGGATGCACCGCAGCCGGATGTGCGTGCGGATGCTGGGGATTTGCAGGGGTGGTTGGATGCGTATTTTGCGCATGCCGAGCGGTTGCCTAATTTGAGCGATAGCGGGTTTAGGCCTGTTGCTGCGCGATTGTTGGCTACCGATCAGGGGCCGGCGGCGCTTGTTATTTATGAGAATGCGGGGCAGCGCGCTACGTTCTACATCCGGCCGCCTGGGCCGGGTGGGCAGTTTTTGGCGCAAGGGAGCCGGAAGGATGGCGAGCTGGTGGCGCGGTATTGGTCGGGGCAGGGGTACAACTATGCGTTGGTGACGGCCGGGGATATGCGCGGTCAGCCAGCGCAAATGAGTGAGTCATGACGCCTGAGTGATTTCAGGCCTTTGGATCGCTTACGTATTCATCGAAATCGAGCTGCTCGGGGCTGTCGCACATCGCGGCAGGCCCGAGCCGCTTTTGCGCTTATTGAATCGACACGGGCGCGTCGTGCGTGGGGTCCGCACAATCGGCGTCTTGCGCGCAAGCTCGTGCCGTTTCCAGCATGGCTTCTGTCATGACGCCCATGTGCTCACACAATCCTTCCACGCCGCCCAACAGCGCGGCCACGGTCCACGCGTCCAGCGGCTGTGCGCCGGTTGCGTCGGGTTCGGAGGCGCTGTTGCCGACAAGGCGAGCTATCGACGCGATGGCATAGCGGGCGCGGTCGATGTTGTAGACGTGAGAAAGGGGAATCAGACCGTGTTCGGGATTGGTGTCGACGGACCAGGGGTTATCGCTGAGGGGATTCGATTGCATGACAGGCTCCAAAGACTTTTGAAGCCCGCGCCCCACTTCCAAATGGGGTGGGCGGGCACGAGGCAAGGTTGGAAGACCGGCGTCTTTGGAAACCGGCGTGCGCGAACGCACCCTCGCCAAGGCCCGCCCATAGGGACGTGCAGAGGCGAACGGACGTGAAAATGCCGCCAGAGCGGCGGCGAGTCCGCCAAAGACATTGCCGGCTTCCAAACCGGACTACCGTTAGTGCGATAGTGCGAAGAGTATACGGCAGTGGCTTGAGCGGGAAATGGCAAGGCTGACTAATTTAGCAACGGATACACACGTTAGATCCGATATCCGGCCTGGGCCTGTTGCACGTTGCGACAGGCCCCAGTCGGGGGCCTCTCCAGCATTGACCTCACCCACTACGCCATCGCATTGATCGCTCGCCTCGGGGGCAATAGTCCCTCCGAACCCGATGCATCTGGCGCACGGCCGCAGGGCGCATGGAACGTGGGCGCGTTGATGGGTGGTGAGAGGAAGCGGTATGTGACCAAATGGGCGCCATGACCGACGGAGCCCGTGCTCAACACGCCGTTCGCTCGGCCCTCACGTACGACACGTCCGCGGGAACGCCGGCAACGCAGCGTTCTCATTCAACTCGTCAAATCAAAATAGTGGGCAAGCCCATCCACCAAATCTTTAGCGGATGTGAACTCAGCACTAGGCGCATTAATCGTCGAAGAATATCTCGTGCTTTGATGCGCCACATCACCCCGAATCTTGCCATAGCTATTGAGACTGGCTGAAAGGGTCGAATCAATCTCGTCCGCAGTCTTTCCCGCAAAAACGGACAGGCTACTGAACGAAGCCTCCTTAATTCCATGATTCGACTTTATAAGATTTCGCGCAGCTCCGATCATGTCAGAGACATCACTCTTTAAATCTACTATGTCGAAAGCCCTCTTAGCCTCAAGCGGGCGATTCGCTACGGTTGCTATATATAACAGCTCGGGAAACGCTCTAGAAGATTCTGCCGCAGTCTTGACAAATGCAGAGTCAATTCGATCCAGATTTTCCTTGGCCTTGCGCTCCAAAAAATCTTCGATTTCTGCATGCATCAATAGTCGAAATGCAGCAATGCTGTCAAGGTCTGGTGAAAAGGTTGCTGGGTCGGCCAATTCATCATTTATCTGCGCTTCTAAAAATTTGAGCCGGAGATCGACGAGCCTAGCTTCCAAATGAGCAAAATGAGTACATTTCGTCGCCATAACCTAAACAATCCTGTGCGCAACTCTATCGTAGCCCCTACCCAAACAGCGAGCGAGCCTTTCGCCCCAAATATCTACTCGCTGAAAAGTCGCTGCAACCGTCTTTGGCGTTTTCTCTATTGAGTCTTTGAACACCTGACTTAGGCTCACCTCCTTGAAAGCGCTAACCACATCCGCTTGATGCGCGATTGCAAGGGCCGCTATGTCCGCCTGTGCGAAGAACCGAGAAATGCAATCGAAGACCGCTCGATTGATTACACGTTCGTATCTATCACCTATCCATTTTCTGAAGGCGTCTTGACCAAAAATCTTATGCGCCGCGTCGAGGGCAATGTCCAATCTACCGAAGATGTCACCGATCTGGTGAGACGTATTTCCCCAGTCATCCTCAAAATATCTCGTATTGCTGTCGAGGAATGCCTTAAAGTCCCCGCGATATTCAGCTAAAGATCGGTCGTAGGCGACGAATCGCAACACCAGTTCCGAGTCCCTCATCCGTTTGTCCAGGCCTTCCCCAAACACCGCTTTAAACGACGTACTACCTAACATGTAATCATCAATAGCGCTAATTAAGTGAGCACCAATTAATGCCTTACGTAGCTCTTGTGGAGAAAGCGGCAAACTGCCGCTGTTCAATCGAAAGAATGTCACATAGAGAAAATTCTCGTCCTTCCAATTCCTAATAACGCTTGCCCTAATCGTTGCATTCTCGAGATGCTCTCGATCTTCTTGCGGCAATTCGCTGACTGCCTTCGTATTAAGATCGGGCCTCATGTCAAGGCCTTTCAGCTTATATTTATCTTGCATGTACTCGCTTACCGCCACGAGTCGCTGTTTGCCGTCAATTACGATAAATTTCCCGCGTGAATCCTTATTCTCTGCAAGAACAATATTTGGTACGGGGAGCCCTACAATAATGGACTCGATAAGACGACTTTTTCTTTCGTCGTCCCAAGCTACGCGGCGCTGAAACCCCGGCTGTAAATCAATATTTCCTTTTTGAATTTGAAGATTGATTGTCTCGATGGTCCAATCTGCATTAAGCACCACAGCATCTTTAAACGACACCGGCGCGACAATATCATCTTCATCTTCTTGCTGATCATCAGGAACAAGTTCAAATTCGGCCATATAATTTCCTACTTGTTGCTGTCGCAGAGCGACATTGCCTTCGGTATCTAGTTCAAAGCGAGTCTCAATTTTGCGCGACGTCCGCACGGAGACTCGACTTTAGAATGTCAACCAACATGTTTTTTCACAAACCCGAAAATTCTCGAAATTCCTTCTTTGGTACGGCTACTGAAAAATTCAATGTTGATACCTTTGTCTAATTCGAAACGATTTTGCAGGTCGCGTTTGACTTGATTGCGCTCGTTGCTGTCAAGTGTCTCCGCAAACGATCGAACGACGCACACTGGTTTTCCGCTTCTAGAAATAGCACGAAAAATCTCCTGGTCGGCATTCCGCAACTTATCCCGGATGACCAGTATATATACGTCCATATCACTAAACGGAAAGTGCATACGCATCGTGTGTAGCGGATGCTGGATCGTATCGTACCCTGGAACATCTATGAACGTGTACTCGTCATAACGACTCAGTACATGGCAGTCCGTGGAGTCCGACCAATTTGTCGCATCTGTTTCCACTCCAATTACGGGTAACGGTCTGACTTTTCCTTGGGTCATTCGCTTAAGCAAGGAAGACTTACCCGCACCAGGCTGTCCGAGGATGGCAATCCGCCGACTATTCTCGGAGTGCAACTCGAGCCTAAGCCGGGATAAGTTCGTCTCTAAAATCGATAATTTTTTTTGTGGCGTAGCAGGAGGGTCATTAAAGACGTCAATGAGCAATTTGGCCGTCGCAAGCCCTCCAAGTCCTAGCCACCACCACATTATCGAACCCCTAATTTATTATCTAGGGCACTCTCTGCCAACGAATAACAATCTTGTAAATAAGAATTGCCAGCGTTCGATGTGATGGCGTAGCCGACTCCAGCCGCTAACGCTTGGCCAACAAAGGGAATGTACTTACTTAAAGTCTTGACAGCCTCAGCACCCGCAAACCGCTTCAACAAGAGCAGCAAGCCTTCTTTAGTGGCAAACTGCAGCAGATTATTTGCAACGCGACTCACGGCCGGCAACGATGATTGCTTCAGTGTCGCCAGAAAGTCATCGTCCAGACCAAAATCAGTCCGAATTTCTGAAAAGAGTTTAGTCAGGATTCCCAGATCAACCGCTACATCTACTCCAGGTACAGGATTTATGCCATTGGCTGCCGAAGCCGCAGCGGCATAACTCACATATCTCTCGCACGCCTTCCTTTTTTGCCTCAAGAATTCGTGGGTATATGCTTTGGCGCCTCGCGTCCACCGTTCTTTTTTCGCAGCGTCGAGATTTTGCCGTATTGCTTCATTTAATGCACCGATGCCCGTGTTTTGTCGGCAACTAGTGAACAGCACGTCTACTTCGGACCCGCAGTGCTGATGAATGTCTTTTATTTTTCGCAATTCCAGCTCTTGCAGACTCACGTTTTCTTCCCACAACTCATCGTGCTTATTGACGACGAAAATACAAGTTTTTCCTCTATTTAATAGCGCGCGAAAAAATTCCGAGTCGGCGCCATGCAACTTACCGCTACTAACACACAAGAATAGATCAAATTCTTCAATTCCGAATTTTTCAAAATATCCTTCTTTCGGGAAGTTCTTAGTGCCGTAGCCGGGCAAGTCTACCAATATGATGCCATTGTGCTCATATGCTGCAGCAGCGACGGTCTTATCAGTTTCAACACCGACTTGTGCGACCTTTCGACCGATAATTTTGTTAATAAGAGAGGACTTCCCAGCGCCTGGTTGGCCAAAGAGCGCGACCCTAACTTTTACTTTCTCGTCCTTTCTCAGTTTATCGTTGATTGACTCAGCTACATGATCAATGCTCATTATTACCCTGACGAATTGGATGTTCTGATTGTAGGTAACAAAATATTTAATATACTTGAATTACCAAGGAATGTCTTGCTTTGCAGCGGCAGAGGCTCATCTACGTTTGCGAACAGATAAGGATGTATCGGAATTTTTGTGCTCTAGGCATTTGCTCTGACGTTGCATCAGGAACTAGCCAGCCGGCTGTGAGTCACTGCCCTCGCCCGTTTCGCCACCCACACCGTCGCCCCGCCAGACCCGGCATCCTCCACCACATGCCGCACCACCTCAAACCCATTCACCTCCAACAACTCCCGATACTCCGCCCCCTCCAAACTCCCGTGATACAGCGGCCTCCCTTCAAACTCCCCAATCGCCTCACCCAACCCCGGCCCGCTGGTAAACATCAACACCGCCCCCGGCGCAGCCAGCCGCCCGAACTCCCCAAACATCCCCCGCTGATCCTCTGGCGATAAATGAAAAAAGCTATGCCAAGCGATCAACCCATCAAACGGCCCCGCAACCGGCATCTTGCGCATATCCCCAGCAACCCACTGATGCTCAGGAAACGCCGCCTTCGCCCGATTCAATAACGGCACCGACGTATCCACACCCGTAACCCGGCACCCACGCTCAATCAGATACTGAGCAATCGGCACCCCAAACCCGCACCCAATGTCCAGCACCCGCGGATTCGACCCCGGCAGCAGCGCCAGAAACGCATCCAACCACGCGCGCTCGATCAGCCCAGTCCCACGCAACCGCACGAACGCGTCGGCATGCTCCCGGTAGATCGACACCACGTCATCAGCAGGCGACTTGGACATCTTCAAACTCCCGTCACGGCGACCGAAAATCCCAGACCCTTGGCGAGCGAATCAACCGCAGACGCCCGAATCCCCATGGAAGCACTCCCAAGCCTCCGACTCAATATCCTCGATCACAACCCCATCCTCACCCGCGATGGTGAACTGCTCCTGGCTATCCCCGATACTCGCCGCCCCATCCAATCCCAGCAGCAGCGAATACATCGTGTCCCGCAGCGCCAGATCCAAAACGCCACGCACACCCTCAAGCTGCTCCGCAGACAACCCCAGCCCCCGCACCTTGGCCGCGACGGCACTCCCGCTATCCGCCGCCATGAACGTCTCCAACAGCTCACCCCGCAGCGCATTCCAGTTGCCGACAAATTCCTTCGCGTCCATTCGATTCCCTTAACGTGTCCCAACCCGCGGCCGCACACCCAAACCCAACCGCGATCCATTCAACCCAAAAAAACAAGGGCCGCATAATCGCGGCCCCTGCATTCACTACCTTCTAACCCTCATTAAGCCTTACGCACCTGCGCAATCAGCGCATCCAGTTGCTTCAGCATCGAATCCACTTCCTCGGCCGTCACATTCAGCGCCGGCATGAAGCGCAGCAGGTTCGGGCGCGGGGCGTTCAGCAGCAGACCTTCCGGCGCCCGATTGCGCGCAGCTTCGACAATCGCCGGACCATCATCACGATCCATCACCAGCGCGCGCAGCAGACCCATGCCGCGTTCGCCCTTCATGCCGTACTTGGCCGAGATGGCCAGCAGGCCTTCGGACAGTTGCTTGGCGCGGGCATTGACCGCGTCCATGAAGCCCGGCGCGACCAGCGCGTCGAAGACGGCGACGCCGACAGCGGTGGTCAGGGGGTTGCCGTTGTAGGTGCCGCCTTGGTCGCCGTGCTGGAACACGCTGACTTCCTGACGGGCCAGCAGGGCGGCCAGCGGCACGCCGCCGCCGATGCCCTTGGCCAGCGTCATGATGTCGGGGACGACGTCAAAGTGCTGGTAGGCGAACATCTTGCCGGTGCGGCCCATGCCGGTCTGGACTTCGTCGACGATCAGCAGCAGTTGGTTTTCATCGGCCAGCTTGCGCAGGCCCTGCATGAATTCCTTGGTGGCGGGCAGCACGCCGCCTTCGCCTTGGACGGGTTCCAGCATGATGGCGACGGTCTTGTCGTCGATCAGCTTGCGCACGGATTCCAGGTCGTTCAGTTCGGCCTTCGGGAAGCCTTCGACCTGCGGAGCGAACATCTTGTCCCAGCCCGGCTTGCCCGACGCGGACATCGTAGCCAGCGTGCGGCCGTGGAAGCCGTGGTTCATGGTGATGATCTTGTAGGCGCCGTTCTTCTTGACCTGGCCCCACTTGCGCGCGAGCTTGATGGCGCCTTCGTTGGCTTCGCCGCCGCTGTTGGCGAAGAAGACGCGGTCAAAGTCGGATGCGCCGGTCAGGCGCTGGGCGAGCTCGATCGAGGGGATGTTGTAGAACGCCGGCGACGGGTTCATCAGCTTTTGCGACTGTTCGACCAGCGCGCGCTGCATTTCGGGCGCGGAGTGGCCCAGGGTGTTCACCGCCCAGCCCTGCACGAAGTCCAGATATCGCTTGCCCGCGTGATCCTCCAGCCAGGATCCCTTGCCGCTGACGAACACGAGGTCCGGGCGGGAGGTGATCTCCATGAGGGTGTTGACGTTGAACTGGCTGAATTCCATGGCGGTTCCTGCGGGATGTAAGGACAGGGGATGAAGGGAATTTCGGGGAACTTCCCCGGGGGAAGCGCGAAAAGGCAAATGTAGCACCGACGGGGGGATGCTATCGTGACGCTACCCCTCCGATCTGCCCCGGGCCGGCCTCACAAGGGCTGCCAGCGCGGGCGCTCTATTTTATGCAGGCGATGCGCCCCTCGCGCGCAGTCCGCCGTCGCTTTTTACTGACCAATCATGAAACGTATTCTTTCCAGTCTTGCCGCCGGCCTGGCATTGGCCGCCGCCATGACGCCTGCCCACGCGGAATTTCCCGACCGTCCCATCCGCCTGATCGTGCCGTTCCCGCCGGGGCAGGCGACCGACATCTTTGCGCGCGCGCTGGCCGAGAAGCTGGGCGCGGCGGTCAAGCAGCCGATCGTGGTGGAGAACCGCGCGGGCGCGGGCAGCAATATCGGGATGGAGCAGGCCACGCGCGCGGCGCCGGACGGCTACACGCTGGTGATCGCCGGTAGCGCGGCGGCGGTGAACCAGACGCTGTACAAGACCATCAATTACAGCCTGACGAAGGATTTTGCGCCGGTGTCGGGTGTGTTCTCGGTGCCGCTGATGTTCCTGGCGACGCCGGCGTCGGGGATTACGTCGCTGCAGCAGCTGGTGACGCAGGCGCGTGCGAATCCGGGCGAACTGGCGTATGCCAGCGCGGGGATTGGCGGCACGCAGCATTTGTCGGCCGAGATGTTCAAGGCGGCGGCGGATATTGATATTCGCCATATTCCGTACAAGGGCAGCGGTCCGGCGCAGGCGGATTTTCTGGGGCATCAAGTGCCGCTGATGGTGGACTCGGTAACGGCGGGTTTGCCGCACGTGCAGAGCAAGAAGGCCGTGGCGCTGGCGGTGACGACGGCCAAGCGGTTGCCGCAGTTGCCTAACGTGCCGACGGTGGCCGAGTCGGGTTATCCGGGGTTTGAGGCGATCGGCTGGGCGGCGGTGTTGGCGCCGAAGGGGACGCCTGCGGAGATAACCAATGCGCTTAGCAAGCAGATCGGGCAGGTGTTGAATACGCCGGAGATGCAGAAGTTCTTCCGGGATCGTGGTGCGGAACCGATGCCGCTGACGCCTGAGGCGACTGGGACGTTTATCGCCTCGGAAGTGGATAAGTGGGGCAAGGCGGTCAAGCAGTCGGGCGCACAGGTGGATTGAGCGCGGGTTGCGATTGATGTTGTTGGAAGCCGTCCCTGGATAGGGGCGGCTTTTTTTGTTGGGGGGTGCGGTGACGCTTGGCGGGGGTTGGACACTGCGGTTCTTGTGTGGGTGGGCGGCATCTTGCCAGGTGTCAGACACCCGTGTGGGGGCAGCTTGAGCCTGGCGAGTTGCTTATGGGGTGTCAGACACCTTCCCGCTGAGCAGACACCTTCCTGCTGAGCCGCTCCGCTTGGCAGGTGTCTGACACCCAGTGAGACGGCCTTGAGTCTGCCGCCGCGCTTGCCGGGTGTCAGACACCTGGTTTTCGAATAGCCCCCCGTGGCCGGCGCGATCCAAACCAGTGCCGCCGCGCCCGCCGACGGCGCATCGGGCGCACCAGAACGGGGCAAAACACGCACCGCCCCCGCCGCTTCCCCGCGCAGCCTACATGGCACAGAACTTGCGTCTCCTCGCTTTGTATACCGACTTGGTGTGCAACGCATTGACCCGGCCGGGCAGTGCGGGCCCTGGAGAGTTCCTCATGAAACGCAGATCCCTGTTGCTGTCCCTTTGCGCCGCCGCCACCCTGCTGGCCGCCCCTGTGTCGCACGCCGACGCGCTGGACGATATCGTCAAGGCGGGCGTCATCAAGATCGCCGTGCCGCAGGACTTTCCGCCGTTCGGATCGGTGGGCTCGGACATGAAGCCGCTGGGCTATGACATCGACACGGCCCAGCTCATCGCCAAACAGTTGGGCGTGAAGCTGGAACTGGTGCCGGTCACCAGCGCCAACCGCGTTCCCTACCTGCAGACCAAGAAGGTGGATCTGGTGATCTCCAGCATGGGCAAGAATGCCGAGCGCGAGAAGGCTATCGACTTCTCTGACGCCTACGCGCCGTTCTTCAACGGCGTGTTCGGCCCGGCGGACCTGAAGGTGTCGTCCGCCGCGGATTTGGCCGGCAAGACCATCGGCGTGACGCGCGGCGCGGTGGAGGACATCGAGCTGACCAAAATTGCGCCCGAGTCCGCCACGGTCAAGCGGTATGAGGACAACAACGGCACGATCACCGCCTTTCTGTCGGGACAGGTGCCGATGATTGCGACGGGCAACGTGGTGGCCGCGGCGATCCTGGCGCGCAACCCGCCCAAGAAGCCCGAAACGAAATTCCTGATCAAGAACTCGCCGTGCTACATCGGCCTGAACAAGGACGAACCGAAGCTGCGCGCCCGCGTGAACGACATTCTGGCGGCCGCCAAGCAGGACGGCTCGCTGTCGGCGATTTCGCAGAAATGGCTGGGCGCCGCGCTGCCCAAGGATCTGTAGCCTGAGCGCGGCCGTCATGGCTTACCAGTACGACTTCGCCTCGGTGTTCGAGTACACGCCGGTGCTGCTCAAAGGCATCGGCGTGACGATCGAACTGATTGCGTTCGGCGCGGTGGCGGGCGTGGCGATCGGCATCGCGTGCGCGTGGGTGCGCACGCAGGGCCCGACGTGGCTGCGCGCGCCGGTCAGCGCGTATGTCGAGCTGATCCGGAACACGCCGTTTCTGATCCAGCTCTTTTTCGTGTTCTTCGGCCTGCCGTCGCTGGGCATCCAGCTTGGAGAAATGCAGGCGGCGTGCCTGGCGATGGCATTGAACCTGGGCGCCTACAGCACCGAGATCATCCGCGCCGGCATCGACGCCACGCCGCGCGGGCAGTACGAGGCGGGCGCGAGCCTGGCGCTGTCGCGGCTGCAGGTGTTCCGGCACATCGTGCTGATGCCCGCGCTGATGCGGATCTGGCCGGCGCTGTCGTCGCAGATCGTGATCGTGATGCTGGGATCGGCGGTGTGCTCGCAGATCGCGGCCGAGGACCTGACGTTTGCCGCGAACTTCATCCAGTCGCGCAATTTCCGGGCGTTCGAGGTGTATCTCGTGACGACCGGCATCTATCTGGCGCTGGCGGTGCTGCTGCGGCAGATCCTGCGCATGACCGGGCGGCGGCTGTTCCGCAAGGCGGCACGATGATTGAATTTTCCACCTGGGACATCGTGCGCAACCTGCTGCTGGCTGCGCGCTGGACGATCGTGCTGTCGCTGGCGGCCTTTGCGGGCGGGGCGTTGATGGGCGTTCTGGCGCTCATGATGCGCACGTCGCGCGTGGCCGCGATGCGGCGCATCAGTTGGGCGTACATCGAACTTTTTCAGGGAACGCCGCTGTTGATGCAGCTGTTCCTGGCGTTTTTTGGGCTGTCGCTGATCGGCGTGGAGGTGCCGCCGTGGCTGGCCGCGGGCGCGGCGCTGACGTTGTGGTCGGGCGCGTTTCTGGCCGAGATCTGGCGTGGCTGCGTGGAGGCCATACCGAAGGGACAGTGGGAAGCGTCGGCCAGCCTGGCGCTGGGCTACGTGCAGCAGATGCGCTATGTCGTGCTGCCGCAGGCGCTACGCATTGCGGTGGCGCCGACCGTGGGCTTTGCGGTGCAGATCGTCAAGAGCACGGCGCTGACGTCCATCATCGGCTTCACGGAACTGTCGAAGGCGGCCACGGTGATCACCAACGCCACCTTCAGCCCCTTCACCGTCTATGCCTGCGCGGCGCTGATCTACTTCGCGCTGTGCTGGCCCCTGTCGCGCCTCAGCCTCCGGCTGGAAAGGAAGTTGCATGCCCCTCATCGCCCTTGAAGACGTCCGCAAGCGGTTCGGCGACAACGAAGTGCTGAAAGGCGTGACGCTGCGCGTCGATCCTGGCGAGGTGATTGCCATCATCGGCAAGAGCGGTTCGGGCAAGAGCACGCTGCTGCGATGCATCAACGGGCTGGAGCAGATCGACGGCGGCGCGATCATGGTAGCCGACGCGCAGCTGGGCGATGACGAGCTGCGGCTGCGGGCGCTGCGGCTGAAGGTGGGCATGATCTTTCAGCAGTTCAACCTGTTTCCGCACCTGACCGTGGGGCGCAACGTGATGCTATCGCCCATGGTGGCCAAGCGTGTGCGCGAGCGCGACGCCGAGGACATGGCGCGCGCCATGCTGACCCGCGTCGGCCTGGCGCACAAGTTCGACGCGTGGCCGGACGAATTATCGGGCGGACAGCAGCAGCGGGTGGCGATTGCGCGCGCGCTGGCGATGCAGCCGCTGGCGCTCCTGTGCGACGAGATCACGTCGGCGCTGGATCCGGAGCTGGTCAACGAAGTGCTGGCGGTGGTGCGGGAATTGGCCGCCGACGGGATGACGCTGTTGATGGTGACGCATGAGATGCGTTTTGCGCGGGAGGTCTGCGACCGGGTGGTGTTCATGCACCAGGGCCGGGTCCACGAGATCGGACCGCCGGACGAGCTCTTTACCGCGCCGGCCACGCCAGAGCTGCGGCAATTTTTAGGGATGACAGATCTGGCGGCCGACCGGTAAAAATGCACCACCTGACCCGGTGCATGCGCCTCTATCGCGGGTTGGGCGCGGTTCCTATATTGGGGTTGTCCGCAGCCGATTTGTAGTTTTTCTCCGGCGCGGTTTCACGCAACCTGAGCGATAAGGAGCGATGACATGGATAAGGACCGCATCAAGGGCGCCGTCAAGGAAGTGAAGGGCGCCGTGAAGGAAACGGCCGGCAAGGTGACCGGCAGCACCAAGACCGAGGCAGAAGGAAAAATCGAGAAAACCGAGGGCAAAGTGCAGCGCAATGTGGGCGAGGCCAAGGATCAGGCACGGGACTTGCTGGACAAGTAATCGCGGCTGCCAATTGGCATGACCCGCAACGTCCAACGAAACGCCCGAAGGAGAAGAAAATGACCCACCGTATTTGGCTTGCGATGCTGCTTGCGATCTCCGCCGTGACCGCCGGCTGCAACACGATGGAAGGTGCCGGTAAGGACATCGAACGTGGCGGGGAGAAGATCCAGAACCAGGCCAAGTAGGGGCTGGCTGCCTGCATCGAAGGGTCGGCGCGTTGACGGCGCGCCGGCCTTTTTTCGTTAGCGCGAAAACCCGCGCGCCGCGATTTCCCAGATATCTTCCACCACGCCATCGCGCACGACCACCAGCCCGTCATGCAGGTTGAACGTGGGATCGACATGCGACGGCACCAGTCGCAGCACCGCGCCCAGATCAGGCGCCTGCGCCCCCGGCTCCACGCGGACCACGCCGTGTTCGTCGTTGATGGCGGTGTAGGTCAACCCCGGTTCGCCGAAGATGGCGGGCGGGCCGCATTCGGCGGTGGTGGACTTCAGACCCGCATCGAGGATCACCCGGTCGGGCGCCGGCTTGCTCATGACGGTGGCCAGCACGAACAGGCTGTTTTCAAACGCTAGCGGGCCGTCCCATTCGTTCGCGCCGTAATCCCCATCCATGAAGGCATAGGAACCGGCCTGCAATTCGGTATAGACGCCGCTGGCCGCATCGAATTCGGCGCTGCCCGTGCCGCCGCCCGTGATGGTGTCGCAGGCGATGCCGCTCTCACGCAGCAACTGCGCGTAAGACGCCGCAATGCGCGCCGCCTGGCGGCAGACCTCGGCGCGTTCCTCGCGCGTGCGGTAATGCTGCACCGACCCGTGATAAGCCTGCAAACCGGCGAAGTTGACGCCTGGCAGGTCGCGCGCCTGCTGCGCCAGCGCCAGCACGAGGGCGTCGTCCGACACGCCGCACCGGCCCTGGCCGACGTCCACTTCCACCAGCACGTCGATCTGCGCGCCGGCCTGCACCATGGCTTGCGACACCTGCGCCAGGTTGTGCGCGTTGTCCACGCACACGCTGACCTTCGCCACGCGCGCCAACTGCCCCAGCAGCGCCAGCTTGGCGGGGCCGACGACTTCGTTGCTGATGTGGATGTCCTGGATGCCGGCAGCCACAAAGGGCAGGGCTTCGCTGACCTTTTGGCAGCAGATGCCGCGCGCGCCCAGTTCAAGCTGGCGCAGGGCGATCTGCGGACACTTGTGCGCTTTGGCGTGCGGCCGCAGCGCGACGTCGTGGCGGTCGGCCCAGGCCTGCATCGCGCGCAGGTTGGCCTCGAAGGGCGTCAGGTCCAGCACGAGGCTGGGCGTATCGACGCGGGCCAATGGATCGCCCGGCTGCGCGGGCGGGGGCAGCGCAATGCCGCGTATGACTTCCTGGGACATCCTGTTGACTCCGTAGTCTGACTGCATGAGAGGTAACACGCGCATAACCAAAGCGGGACCACCCATAACCAAACGGGCGATGCACCCCCAGGTAAACGATAGCCCCGTAACCATTGGCTACCAGTGGGCGTCATGACAGAATTTCATCATGAAAACGGCCCCCAAGGGGAGGCCCATTTCCGGCGCGGCAACGCTGTCGCGCCGGCGATGACAAGACGACCCACGTCACCCGACAGACCTGTCAACAAGTACCGGAGAAGCTCGCATGAAACTCAAGCACTGGATCACCGCCCTGACCGTCGCGGTCGCCGCTGTCGGCGCCACCGGTTCGGCACAAGCCCAGCAGTTTTTCCGCATCGGCACGGGCGGCACGGCGGGCACGTACTACCCGATCGGCGGCATCATCGGCAACGCGGTGTCGCAACCCGGCAAGCTGATCGCCACGGCAGTTGCCTCAAACGGGTCGGTCGCCAACATCAACGGCATCATGGGCGGCTCGTTTGAAGCCGGCTTCACGCAGTCGGACGTGGCGTTCTGGGCCTATAGCGGCACGGGCACGTTTGAAGGCAAGCCCAAGGCGCAGGACTTGCGCCTGATCTCGACGCTGTATCCGGAGAGCATCCATCTGGTGACGCGCAAGGGCGCCGGCATCAAGAGCGTGGCCGACCTGAAGGGCAAGCGCGTGTCGATGGACGAGCCGGGTTCCGGCACCCTGGTCGACGTGCGCCTGATCCTGGGCGCGTACGGCATGACCGACAAGGACATCAAGGCCGAATACCTCAAGCCTAATCAGGCGGGCGACAAACTGAAGGACGGCGGCCTGGACGCGTTCTTCTTCGTGGGCGGCGCGCCGGCCGGCGCCATCGCCGAACTGGCCTCCACCGGCAACATCGAACTGGTGTCGCTGGTGGGTCCGGAAATCGACGCGCTGCGCGGCAAGCAAGAGTTCTTCACGCCCGACGTCATCGCCGCCAACACGTACCAGAACATCCCCGAGGTCAAGACCATCTCGGTGAACGCGCAGATGGTGACGTCGGCCAAGATCCCCGAGCAGACGGTGTACGACGTGACCAAGGCGCTGTACAGCGACGCCACGCGCAAGACGCTGGATGCCGGCCACGCCAAGGGCAAACTGATCACGCGCGAAAACGCGACCAAGGGTGCGGGCATCCCGTTCCACCCGGGCGCCGAGAAGTTCTACAAGGAAATCGGCCTGCTGAAGTAGGCCCCCCGAGCGCCTGCGGCGCCTGACATTCGCGCCGCATCTGAGCAGGGCCGCCGTTGTGCGGCCCTGCTTGTTGAATCATCTTGAGAATCACCGCGATGGAAATCGATCACGAGAAAACCCAGAAGCTGGCGGAGAAGTACGATTCGGAAATCCGCTTCCGGCCGCTGGACAAGACTGCCACGTGGATCGTCTCGGGCCTGCTGGTCAGCCTCTCGATCTTTCATTACTACACCGCCGGCTTCGGCCTGCTGCGCGAGGCGACGCACCGCGGCGTGCACCTGGCCTTTGTGCTGAGCCTGATCTTCCTGGTGTTCGGCTTTTCGAAGTCGCACTACCAGCGCGAGCCCAAGTCGACCTGGTATGCGCCGGGCGGCATTCCGCTGTACGACTGGATCATCGCAGTCGCGCTGGCGCTGTCCGTGCTGTACATCCCGTACATCTTCGAGGACCTGGCGTTCCGCGTGGGCAATCCGCTGCCGCAGGACGTGCTGATGGGCTCGATCCTGCTGATCGGCCTCTTGGAAGCCACGCGGCGCGCGATGGGCTGGCCGCTGCCGATCATTGCGATCGTGTTCATGGCGTACGCGATGTTCGGGCCGTACTTTCCCGGTCTGCTCAAGCATGCAGGCAATACATGGTCGCAGGTCGTCAATCATATGTACCTGACCAGCCAGGGCGTGTACGGCGTGGCGGTGGGCGTGGTGGCGACCTACGTGTTCCACTTCGTGCTGTTTGGCGTGCTGGCCACCCGCATCGGGCTGGGCCAGTTGTTCCTGGATGTGGCCTCGACCGTGGCGGGGCGTTACGCGGGCGGACCGGCCAAGGTGTCGGTGTTCGGCTCGGCGATGTTCGGCATGATTTCGGGGTCGTCGGTGGCCAACGCCGTGACGGTGGGGTCGCTGACCATTCCGGCGATGATCCGCGTGGGCTACCCGCGGCACTTCGCGGCGGGCGTGGAAGCCGCCAGCAGCACGGGCGGGCAGATCACGCCGCCCATCATGGGCGCGGCCGCGTTCCTGATGATCGAATTCCTGGGCATTCCGTACCAGCAGATTGCGATCGCGGGCATTTTTCCGGCGTTCCTGTACTTCTTCGGCATGTTCATGCAGGTGCACTTCGAGGCCAAGCGCGAGGGCCTGCGCGGGCTGACCGCCGAGGAAATGCCCAAGCTCAAGCAGTCGTTCAAGATGCGCTGGCCGACGCTGATTCCGCTGGCGATGCTGATCGGCATGCTGGCCAGCGGCCGCACGCCGTATCTGGCGGCCTTCGCGGGCATCACGGGCTGCATCGTGGTGGGCATCCTCAATCCGTACACGCGGCTGCGGTTGCGCGACCTGTACGAAGCCTTTGAAACCGGCGCGAAGTACGCGCTGGCCGTCGGCGCGGCCGCCGGCACGGTGGGCATCGTGATCGGCGTGGTGACGTTGACGGGTGTGGGCTTCAAGATCTCGTACATCGTGATCGCCGCGTCGCAGGCGCTGGCGGCGGGCGCGGCGTTCTTCCTGCCCGAGGCGATGACGGACATGCAGTCGCTGACGCTGGTCGCAGCCCTGGTGATGACCGGCATCGTCTGCATCCTGATGGGCTGCGGCGTGCCCACGACCGCCAACTACCTCATCATGGTGGCGGTGGCGGCGCCGACGCTGGTGCAGTTGGGGGTGCAGCCCATTGCGGCGCACTTCTTCGTGTTCTATTTCGGCATCCTGGCGGACATCACGCCCCCGGTGGCGCTGGCCGCGTACGCGGCGGCGGGCATGGCGGGTAGCGATCCCTTCAAGACCGGCAACACGGCGTTCCGGCTGGGCATCACCAAGCTGATCGTGCCGTTCGTCTTTGTGTTTTCGCCGTCGCTGCTGATTTCGGTGCAGGGGTTCACCTGGTACGAGTTCTTCGTGACCCTGTTCGGCTGCATGGTCGGCCTGGTGTTGCTGTCGGCGGCCTTGTCGCGCTTCATGCTGGTTGGCATGAAGAGCTGGGAGCGGTGGCTGTGCACGATCGGCGCGCTGCTGACGATCATTCCGGGCCTGACCAGCGGCATCATTGGGTTGGTGATCTGCATCCCCGTTTTCATCCGCCAGCTGGCGGGCCTGAAACTGGAGAACGCGCCCAAGGTGGCGTAACGCAGAACGCGCAAAGCAAAAAAAGGGGCGGACCCACGCGGGACCGCCCCTTTTTGCTGAATCAGCCATTTTGCCTGCATTTGGGTGCAAAATAGGCGTCCTTGCGCGCAAGGTGACGTAGTACAACACCCGCCTTTTAGTCGGTTGCCCGGCAAAATAAATCGGCGTAAAGTAAAATTCATGTTTGCTGGTCTGCCGATATGCGGGCCGACTGTGCAAACAGGCACAAACTGCGCCATATGTTCGATATCCTGGTCTATCTGTTCGAGAATTACTACACGCCTCAGGCCTGTCCTGCTGCCGATGTGCTCGCCAAGCGGCTTGCCGCTGCCGGTTTCGAGCACGAGGACATCGACGACGCGCTCGGTTGGCTGTATGGCCTTGCCGAGACCACCGAACGGTGCGTCGACCTGGCTCAGGCTCCCACGTCTGGAACCCGGATCTACACCGATAACGAATACCAACAGCTCGGCACCGAGTCCATCGGCTTCATCGCCTTCCTGGAATCGGCCGGCGTGCTGCCCGCGCCCCTGCGCGAGATCGTTATCGACCGAGGCCTGGCCTCGCCGGAAACGCCCGTGCCGCTCTCCAAGATCAAGATCATTGCCCTCATGGTTCTCTGGAGCCAGGAAGCCGAGATCGACAATCTGGTCCTCGAAGAGCTGCTCGACGAAGAAGGCGGGCGCCTGCTGCATTGAGCACGCGTTCCCGCGCCACGCTTTTCCACCCCTCAGCCCGCGCCTGATCGTGCGGGCTGAAGTCTTGTCTACGTCCCCTTGAATTACGTTGGCCGCTTCGCTCCCAGTCCCAGCGGACCGCTGCATGCGGGCTCGCTGGCGACCGCGCTGGCAAGCTGGCTGGACGCGCGCGCGCAGCGCGGGCGCTGGCTGCTGCGCATTGAAGACGTGGACACGCCCCGCACGGTGGCGGGCGCGGCGGACGTCATCATGGGGCAGTTGCAGGCGCTAGGGCTTGTCTGGGACGGTGAGATCGTCTGGCAGTCTCAACGAAACGAGGCCTACCAGGCCGCGTTCGACGCGCTTGCCGCGCAGGGCCTGATCTATGGCTGCGGCTGCACGCGGCGCGAAATTGCGGATTCTGCGCTGCGCGGCCAGACCGCACCGGGCGCCGATGGCGAAAGACCTTATCCCGGCACCTGCCGCCACGGTCTGCCGCCCGGGCGTGAGGCGCGGGCGTGGCGGTTGCGCGTGCCCGAAGGCGTGGAACACTTTGACGACCGCTGGCTCGGGCCGCAGGAGCAGGATGTGGCGCAGGCCGTCGGGGATTTTGCCCTGCGGCGGGCCGATGGGTTGTGGGCGTATCAGTTGGCTGTCGTGGTGGACGATGCCGTGCAGGGCGTGACGGATGTGGTGCGCGGGGCCGACCTGCTCAGTTCCACGGCGCGTCAGCGCGTGCTGGGGCGCCTCTTGGGATTGCCGCCGTTGCGCTACCTGCACGTGCCGTTGATACTTGATCCCGCCAGCGGTTTGAAGCTGTCCAAGCAGAATGGGGCCCCGGCGATCGATACCCGCGCGCCCCTGCCGACCCTGCAAGCCGCGTGGGCGGCATTGGGATTTGCGCCGCTGCCCGCTGCGGATGTCGCGTCATTCCTGCAGGACGCCACCGCGCGCTGGGCTGCGCGGTTTCCGGGCTGATTCCGGCGTCCGCACGATTCGCGGACTGCATGCCCCGCCGGCCTGAGCCGGCCGGGCCGTTTACAAGGGCTGCAGATCCGCCCCCAGCATTCGCACCAGCAACGCTTCCCCGTCGTCGGCCACGCGCAGTTCGCCGAAACGCGCAACCTCATAACGCGCCGCTTCGCCTTCCGGGAAGAACCACGCATTGGTCACGATGCGCACGCCATTGCCGCGGACGCGATAGCGCAGCGGCACTTCGGTTTCAGCGTGCGGATGCACGTCGGATTGGATGCGCACGGCTTGCGCGACGCCGCGCGCGTCCTGGGTCAGCATCACGTAGCCGTCGGGCTCGTACCCCATGACGCCGTCCACGTCGGGGCGGTCGCCGCCCAGCCGCAGGCGGGTCACCTCGCGTCCGGCCGCGAAATTCAGCGCCATGTAGTCGCCCTGCATGAGCGAACGCGGATCGACCGGGGCCAGCTCAAGAATGACCACCTTGCCCGAGGCCAACAGCTTCTCGCGCTCCCAGATGCCAAAGTTGGCCGCCGCAAGCACCAGCGCCAGACCGCCCAGGATGGCCGCCGTGCGCCAGCGCAGGGCGGGGGACACCGGCGGCATCGGGCGCAGCTGCGCGGGCGTCTGCGTGCGCATCAGGCGCGGCACCAGCCACACTGCGGCCCGCAGCACGAACAGCAGGACCGCCGCGCCGCTGAGCCACAGCGCCTTTTGCAGCAGCGGCAGCTCCAACTGGTAGTAATAGACGCCCAGGTAAGCCAGCAAGCTGGCCGCGCCAAAGATCATGACGCGCGACTGGTTCAGGCCGAAGCCCAGCAGCAGCCACGTCAGGGCGAATCCGACGCCCGGACTGGGCAGCCAGAACAGCGCCAGCAGCAGCAGACCGATCGGCACGCCCCATGTGACGCCCCCCGTCAGCAGGCGGCGGCGCGGCCACAGGACGGCCAGCGCGGCGGCCACGGGCAGCAGCGCGCCCGCGACGATCAGCACAGCGGTTCGCGGCGCCAACTGCCAGATGGCGGGCAATTCAATGACGGAGATGCCGCTCGCCAGCCAGACCATGCCCTGCACGGAAAGCAGGAAGGCCCACGCCAGCGGCTGCAGCGCATGGCCGCGCCGCGCGCCCACGCGGTGGCTGACGGTAAGGATGACGGCGGTGGCCCACGCGCCGATCACGCCGATGGGCAACCAGAGGAAGGTGGCACGGGTCGCGTCGAAGCGGATCCACGCGTCCATCAGGTCTTCCTGCATGAGGTCGGGCGACAGGCCGCGCCAGATCAGCGCCGCGCTGGCCAAGGCGATCAGAAGACCGCTGAGGAACCGCAGGATCACGTCGGGCCCCAGCGCATAGACCGCGGCCGCCATCAGCAGCACGAAGAAGCTGGCGCTGGCGAACGAGGTCGAATCGGACAGCCCGAAAATGATGAGGATCTGCCCCGTGAAGGCCATGGCCGTGCCGCATTGCCGCCAGAATGGACCGGCGTCGCTGCGCAGCACCGCCACGCCCGCGGCGCACAGCACCAGCCCGGCGACCAGCGCGCCGCCTTCGGTGGTGATCAGATTGGAAAACGCGACGAACAGCAGCAGGAGCAGAGTGGCCAGCCAGGCGGACAGGCCCAGCAGGCACTGCACGTACCAGGGGGGCTCGGCGCGCGGCACGGCGGCGGGGGCAAGCTGCGCGACGGGCGCGCTGGAGTCGGCGGGATCCACGGCATTGCCTGCCGACGCGCCGGCAGGTTCGGCGTCAGCGGCGGGTATGGGGACCGGCGCTTCGTTGCTGAGGCCACGCAGCCAGCGGGCGGCCACGACGGCCTCGGCCATGAGCAGTGCGGCCAGCGGCAGCGCCGCCCACACGCCGGGCTCCAGCCGCCACAGCCATTCGCCCACCACACGCAGCGACACGCAGATGACGCCGGCAGCCAGCATGGCCAGGATGACGAGATCGCGCCGGCCGCGCTGATAGTAAAGACCCAGGCCCAGCGTGGCGGCGACCCACGCAATGCCGTTGTAGGTGCCCAGGCCGCCGACGATGGAATCGCCGAACATCAGGGCCAGGACCAGCACGCTGATCGCGATGGCGGCCAGGATGCGCGGTCCGAAGACCGTGCTGGCGCGCCAGCGGCGCGCGGCCATTTCCCAGCCAAACAGCATCAGCAGGTTCAGGGCGGCCATGACGAGGCTGGGCAGGCCCGGGCCGCCGAAGATCATCAGCCAGGTGAAGACGCGTTCGCCCAGCCACAGCGCGGCCGCAAGATTGAGCACCAGCGCCCACAGCAGCCACACCGCCTGGCTGCCCGCGGCAAGCGCCCACGGCAGCAGCAGCACTGCCCACCAGGCGAACAATTCCCAGGTATCGGCACCGGTCTGATATGTTTGACCCAATAGCGCGAGCAGGGCGCCGAGCAGAATGCCGGCCAGCGCCAGCAGCGCGCCAGGTATGCTGCGTCGCACCCCGGGCCGGGCGCGCAAGCGCAATCCGGACCACGCGGCGGCCAGCGCGCACACGGCCAGAAGACCCTGCACACCGGCAAAGCGCTGCATTTTTGTCATGTCCTGCCAATTGGCGGCAACCCAGCAGACGGCGGCGCTGCCTAGCAGCAAAACCCCTAGCCACAAGGTGCTTCGCGACAAAAATTGACGCCAAGCGTGCAGTTCGGATCCCGCTTGTCTTTCAGTGCCGACTTGCATCTGGCGAATCTCCGATCTTATTATCCGCGCTGATACGGCGGGACTACCGCCACTGGATACACATGAATAAAACGCTGATTATTGCCGAGAAGCCCTCGGTGGCCCTTGATATATCACGCGCCTTGGGAGGCTTTGCGCGCGAGGGCGACTATTTTGAAAGCGA
>Ga0213827_1000231_pt1 | contig 57023 bp, 54 predicted proteins | sample MC6MC0898MG_FD_180669 | JGI IMG/M metagenome (GOLD analysis project Ga0213827, IMG submission 180669) | Enriched soil aggregate microbial communities from Iowa State University, Ames, United States - MC6-MC0898-MG | ecosystem: Environmental > Terrestrial > Soil > Unclassified | place: USA: Iowa...
ATCCTCGGCGAGCGCCAGGACGAAATCCTCGACCTGCTGGTGCGCCAGCAGAAGGCCGTGCTGATCGACCCGGTCGAACGCCAGACCGAAATGATCGATTAAGGAAGCCCAGACCATGACCCCACACCTGATCAAACTGCTGGGCCTGTCCGCCGCCCTTCTGGCCATCAGCCAGGGCGTACGCGCCGACGAAGTGAAGGCCCCGACCTTTACCGCCGAGCCCTGCTGCCAGCTGTGCCCCGAGGCGCATGACGCCAGCCGCTACACCACGCGTTACCAGCAGAACTTCACCACGCTGGTGCAAGCCCAGGGCGACTGGCTGTTCCGTACCCGCGAAGACCTGCGCACCGAGTTCAACACCACGCCGGCCGGCTACAAACGCCTGCAGCAAGTGCACGACGCGTTCAAGAAGCGCGGCGTGGAACTGGTCGTGGTCTACCAGCCGACCCGTGGCCTGGTGAACCGCAACATGCTCAAGCCGGCCGAAAAAGCCGCGTTCGATTACCAGAAGGCACTGGGCAACTACCAGGCCATGCTCAAGCGCTTCGCCAGCATGGGCTACAACGTGCCCGACCTGTCGCCGCTGACCAACGAGCAGTTGGCCGCCGCCGACCAGGGCAAGGACTTCTACTTCCGCGGTGACCAGCACTGGACGCCATACGGTGCCGAACGTGCCGCCAGGATCGTGGCCGATACCGTGCACAAGATGCCGGCCTTCGAGGGCATCCCGCGCAAGGAATTCGAAACCCAGAAGTCCGGGCGCATGGGCAAGACCGGCACCCTGCACAACGTTGCCGGGCAGCTGTGCGGCACCAGCTACGCGGTGCAGTACATGGACCAGTTCGCCACCGAGCCGAAAGGCTCGAGCGGCGGTGGCGACGACCTGTTCGGTGACGGCGGCAACGCGCAGATCACCCTGGTCGGCACCAGCCACAGCGGCAAGAACTACAACTTCTCGGGTTTCCTGGAGCAGTACATCGGTGCCGACGTGCTCAACGTCGCCTTCCCCGGTGGCGGCCTGGAGGGCTCGATGATCCAGTACCTGGGCAGCGAAGAATTCCAGAACAACCCGCCGAAGATCCTCATCTGGGAATTCTCGCCGCTGTATCGCCTGGACCAGGAAACCATCTGGCGGCAGATCCTCGGCCTGCTCGACGATGGCTGTGACGCGCGCCCGGCACTGATGAGCGCCAGCAGCACCCTCAAGCCCGGCAAGAACGAGCTGATGGTCAACGGCAAGGGCGGCGTGATCAAAGACCTGATCAACCGCAACCTGCAGATGGACATCAAGTTCGAAGACCCGTCGGTGAAGGTGCTGCAGGCGACCCTCTGGTACCTCAACGGCCGCCACGAGGACATCAAGCTGGAGAAGCCGGAAACCTCCGACACCGACGGCCGCTTCGTCTTCCAGATGCGTGAAGACGAGGACTGGGCAAGCCAGAACCTGCTGGCGCTGGAAGTCCAGGGGCCGGAAAAAGGTACCCAGAAAGTCGAAGCCAAGCTCTGCAAACGCAACAACTTCGCCGTGCCCGCGCACACCGCGCAAGCCGGCCAGTGAGGCGACCCATGACCATGCTCAAGCGAACCTTCAGCCCCGCCCTGCTCACGCTGGCCCTGTTTGGCGGTGCCGCGCATGCTGCGCTGGTACCACCCCAGGGTTACTACGAGGGGATCGAAAAGCTCAAGACCAGCGACGGCAACTTCCGTTGCGAAGCGCCGCCCAAGCCGTATACCGGCGCGCTGCAGTTCCGCAGCAAGTACGAAGGCTCGGACAAGGCCCGGGCCACCCTGAACCTGGACTCGGAACAGGCCTTCCGCGACTCCACCAAGGACATCACCACCCTTGAGCGCGGCGTCGCCAAGATGGTCAACCAGTACATGCGTGACGGCCGCCCGGCGCAGCTCGACTGCACCCTGACCTGGCTGGGCACCTGGGCACGCGCCGATGCGCTGATGTCGACCAACTACAACCACACCGGCAAGTCCATGCGCAAATGGGCGTTGGGCAGCATGAGTGGTTCGTGGTTGCGCCTGAAATTCTCCAACTCGCAGCCGCTGGCCGCGCACCAGGCCGAGGCCGAGCTGGTCGAGAAATGGTTCGCCCGCCTCGCCGAGCAAACCGTGCGCGACTGGAGCAACCTGCCGCTGGCCAAGATCAACAACCACAGCTATTGGGCGGCCTGGTCGGTGATGGCCACCGCCGTGGCCACCGACCGCCGCGACCTGTTCGACTGGGCGGTGAAGGAATACAAGGTCGGCGCCAACCAGATCGACGACCAGGGCTTCCTGCCCAACGAAATCAAGCGCAAGCAACGCGCCCTGGCCTACCACAACTACGCCCTGCCGCCGCTGGCGATGATCGCAAGCTTTGCCAAGGCCAATGACGTGGACCTGCGCAGCGAAAACAACTTCGCCTTGCAGCGCCTGGGCGAAGGCGTGCTGTACGGCGCCCGCGACCCACGCTACTTCGCTGAACGCGCCGGTGAAAAACAGGACATGAAAGACCTCAAGGTCGACAGCAAGTACGCCTGGCTCGAGCCCTGGTGCGCGCTGTACCAGTGCGTCGGCGACACGCTGCAGCGCAAGCACGGGATGCAGCCGTTCGACAGCTTCCGGCTGGGCGGCAACCTGACCCGGGTCTACGACCCGAGCGCGGCTTCGAAGAAATAACGCAAAACCCTGTGGGAGCCGGCTTGCCGGCGATGGGCCGCGAAGCGGCCCCTGACTACCGCTGGGCAAGGCTGTCGCCTTGCATCGCCGGCAAGCCAGCTCCTACAGGGATCTAGGTAGCCCGCCACATTTGCGTGGGGGGTTTGGGGGGCGCTTTGCCCTGGATGCTGTGAACCATTAGGAGAACCGGGATGGTCTTCTCGTCCAACGTGTTCCTGTTCCTGTTCTTGCCGATATTTCTCGGCCTGTACTACCTGAGCGGGCAACGCTATCGCAACCTGCTGCTGCTGGTCGCCAGCTACATCTTCTACGCCTGGTGGCGGGTGGACTTCCTCGCCCTGTTCGCCGGCGTGACCCTGTGGAACTACTGGATCGGCCTCAAAGTTGGCGCCGCCGGGGTGCGCACCAAGCCCGCCCAGCGCTGGCTGCTGCTCGGCGTGGGCGTGGACCTGGCGATCCTCGGCTACTTCAAGTACGCCAACTTCGGCATCGACAGCCTCAACGCGATCATCACCTCGTTCGGGCTTGAGCCGTTCATCCTCACCCACGTGCTGCTGCCGATCGGTATCTCGTTCTACATCTTCGAGTCGATCAGCTACATCATCGACGTGTACCGCGGCGATACCCCGGCCACCCGCAACCTGATCGACTTCGCGGCGTTCGTGGCGATCTTCCCGCACCTGATCGCCGGCCCCGTGCTGCGCTTCAAAGACCTGGTCGACCAGTTCAACAACCGCACCCACACCCTGGACAAGTTCTCCGAAGGCTGCACCCGCTTCATGCAGGGCTTCATCAAGAAGGTGTTCATCGCCGACACCCTGGCGGTGGTCGCCGACCATTGCTTCGCCCTGCAGAACCCGACCACCGGTGACGCCTGGCTCGGCGCCCTGGCCTACACCGCGCAGCTGTACTTCGACTTCTCCGGCTACAGCGACATGGCCATCGGCCTGGGGCTGATGATGGGCTTCCGCTTCATGGAGAACTTCAAGCAGCCATACATCAGCCAGTCGATCACCGAGTTCTGGCGCCGCTGGCACATCAGCCTTTCCACCTGGTTGCGCGACTACCTGTACATCACCCTGGGCGGCAACCGCAAAGGCACCTTCAACACCTACCGCAACCTGTTCCTGACCATGCTGCTGGGCGGGTTGTGGCACGGCGCCAACTTCACCTACATCATCTGGGGCGCCTGGCACGGCATGTGGCTGGCCATTGAGCGTGCACTGGGCCTGGACACCAACCCGCAGCGCTTCAACCCGGTCAAATGGGCCTTCACCTTCCTGCTCGTAGTCGTCGGCTGGGTGATCTTCCGCGCCGAGAACCTGCACGTGGCCGGGCGCATGTACGGCGCCATGTTCAGCTTCGGCGAATGGCAGCTGTCGGAGCTCAACCGCGCCCAGCTCACCGGCCTGCAGGTGGCCACCCTGGTGATCGCCTACATCACCCTGGCGTTCTTCGGCCTGCGCGACTTCTACCGCAATGCCAAGCCGACGCCCAAGGCGACCCCGGTGCAGATCAACGCCGACGGCTCGATTGGCCTGGACTGGACCCGGGTAATGACCCGCGCCCTGATCCTGCTGCTGTTCGTGGCCTCGATCCTCAAGCTTTCGGCGCAGAGCTACTCGCCGTTCCTTTACTTCCAGTTCTGAGGTTGATGACCATGACCCGGACATTACGTATCACCTATTCCCTGTCGTTCCTCGGGCTGCTGGTGGGCATGGGCGCCTGGTCCACAGGTGGCCTGCAAAGCTTCCAGCGCACCGAGCAGATGACCGTGCTCAACGGCAAGCTGGCCAAGGCCGCCGAGACCCACTACGACGCTGAGTTCCCGATCAAGCGCCTGGGCACCAACCTCTGGGCCGCGCTGGACTTCAAGCTGTTCAACGAAGGCCGCCCGGGCGTTGTGCTGGGCCGCGAGCAGTGGCTGTTCAGCGATGAGGAATTCAAGCCCACCGCCGGTGCCGACCAGCTGATGCAGGAAAACCTGGCGCTGATCCGTGGCGTGCGCGACACCCTGCAGCAGCACGGCAGCCAGCTGGTGCTGGCGATCGTGCCGGCCAAGGCGCGGGTTTATTCGGAGTACGTTGGCAAAGAGCTGCCGGCCAGCCTGCATGACGACCTGTACAACCAGTTCCATGCCCAGGCCCGCCAGGCCAACGTGTTCGCCCCCGACCTGATGGCACCGATGGAGCAGGCCAAGGCCCGTGGCCAGGTGTTCCTGCGTACCGACACCCACTGGACGCCGATGGGCGCCGAAGTCGCCGCACAGGCGTTGGCCGAGGCGGTCAGCCGCCAGAGCCTGCTCAATGGCGACCCTCAGGCCTTCGTCACCGAGGCCGGCGACACCGCGCCGTACAAGGGCGACCTGACCAACTTCCTGCCGCTCGACCCGCTGTTCAGCAACCTGCTGCCGACGCCGGACACCCTGCAGCAACGCACCACGCGCCCCGCCGAAACCGAAGGCGAGGCAGGCGATGCGCTGTTTGCCGACAGCCAGATCCCGGTCGCACTGGTGGGCACCAGCTACAGCGCCAACCCGCACTGGAACTTCCTCGGCGCGCTGCAGCAGGCCCTGCACAGCGACGTCGCCAACTACGCCGAAGACGGCCATGGCCCGCTGCTGCCCATGCTCAAGTACCTGCAAAGCGATGCTTTCAAAAATGCCGCACCACAGGTGGTGGTGTGGGAATTCCCCGAACGTTATCTGCCAATGAAAAACGACCTCAGCAGCTTCGATCCGCAGTGGATCGCGCAGTTGAAGAACTCCCGTAAATCCGAAGAAAACCTGGCCTTGTCGTCCACCCGGACGAACCACTGAACGATAGAGAGGAACACGCACATGACTACCAAAACTTCCATTGCCAAAGCCCTCACCCTCGCGGCCGGCCTTTCCCTTGCTTCGATGCAGGCCTTCGCCGGCGCCGATGCCGCGCTGTATGGCCCGACCGCGCCGAAAGGCTCGACCTTCGTGCGCCTGTACAACGCCGCCAGCGCACCGGCCGCCGCCTCGGTCGGCAACACCCAGATCAAGCAGGTCGGCGCCCAGGCCAGCAGCGACTTCAGCTTCCTGCCAGGGGGTGACTACACCGCTCAGGTGGGCAGCAAGAGCGTGCCGGTGAAGCTGGCCTCGGACAAGTACTACACCCTGGTCAACAGCGCCAGCGGCAACCCACAACTGATCGAAGAGCCACCGTTCAAGAACAAACAGAAAGCCCTGGTGCGCGTGCAGAACCTCAGCGACCAGTCGCTGACCCTGAAGACCGCCGATGGCAAGACCGAAGTGGTCACCCCGGTAGCCGCCAAAGGCCGTGGCGAGCGTGAGATCAACCCGGTCAAGGTCAACCTGGCCCTGTTTGCTGGCGACAAGAAAGTCAGCGACGTCAAACCCGTCGCTCTGGAGCGCGGCGAAGCTGCCGTGCTGTACGTCACCGGTTCCGGCAGCAGCCTGTCGCCGGTCTGGGTTACCCGCCCAGTGTCCACCAACTGATCCCCTGCCTCGTTAACGACCTTATTGGAGAAACAACATGATCCCGGTAATTCTTTCTGGTGGTAGCGGTTCCCGTCTGTGGCCTCTGTCGCGCAAGCAGTTCCCCAAGCAGTTCCTGGCGCTGACCGGTGAACACACGCTGTTCCAGCAGACCATCGAGCGCCTGGTGTTCGAAGGCATGGACGCCCCCATCGTGGTCTGCAACAAGGACCACAAGTTCATCGTCCAGGAGCAGCTGGCCGCGCTGAAGCTCGAAACCCAGGGCATCCTGATGGAGCCCTTCGGCCGCAACACCGCACCTGCCGTGGCGCTGACGGCCATGAAGCTGGTCAACGAAGGCCGCGATGACTTGATGCTGGTGCTGCCGGCCGACCACGTGATCGACGACCAGAAAGCCCTGCAGCGCGCCCTGGCCCTGGCCACCGTGGCCGCAGAACGTGGTGAGATGGTGCTGTTCGGCGTGCCGGCGACCAAGCCTGAAACCGGCTATGGCTACATCCGCTCCAGCCAGGACGCCCTGCTGCCCGAAGGCGTGGCGCGGGTCGCGCAGTTCGTCGAGAAGCCCGATGAAAAACGCGCTGCCGAGTTCGTCGCCGCCGGTGGTTACTTCTGGAACAGCGGCATGTTCCTGTTCCGCGCCAGCCGCTTCCTCGAAGAGCTGAAAAAACACGACGCCGACATCTACGACACCTGCGTGCTGGCCCTGGAGCGCAGTGACGAAGACGGCGATGTGCTGAGCATCGACGAAGCCACCTTCGCCTGCTGCCCGGACAACTCCATCGACTACGCGGTGATGGAAAAGACCCAGCGCGCCTGCGTGGTGCCGATGTCGGCTGGCTGGAGCGACGTGGGTTGCTGGTCGTCGCTGTGGGAAGTACACGAGAAGGACGCCCAGGGCAACGTCACCAAGGGTGATGTGGTGGTGCAGGACAGCCGCAACTGCATGATCCATGGCAACGGCAAGCTGGTGTCGGTGATCGGCCTGGAGAACATCGTCGTGGTCGAGACCAAGGACGCGATGATGATTGCCCACAAGGACAAGGTCCAGGGCGTCAAGCAGATGGTCAAGACCCTCGACGAGCAAGGCCGCAGCGAAACCCAGAACCACCTGGAAGTGTATCGCCCGTGGGGCTCGTACGACTCGGTGGACATGGGCGGCCGCTTCCAGGTCAAGCACATCACCGTCAAGCCGGGCGCCAGCCTGTCGCTGCAGATGCACCACCACCGCGCCGAGCACTGGATCGTGGTGTCCGGCACGGCCGAGGTGACCTGCGACGAGAATGTGTTCCTGCTTACCGAGAACCAGTCGACCTACATCCCGATCGCCTCGGTCCACCGCCTGCGCAACCCGGGCAAGATCCCGCTGGAAATCATCGAAGTGCAGTCCGGCAGCTACCTGGGCGAAGACGATATCGAGCGCTTCGAGGACGTGTATGGGCGTACCTCCATGCCGGCTGAGCGTGGCGTGTCGGTGAAGACTATCGCGCAGTAAGGCTCGAGCCGTAAGCTACAAGCGGCAAGTAAAAGCGGGCTGGCGGTGTACCTACTCTTGTGGGTGCAGCGCCGGTCCGCTTTTTTCTTGTGCCTTGCAGCTTGAAGCTTGCCGCTCCAAGATGTTCGCAGACTCGAAAGGGATTCGGACAACATGATCATCGGCGCCTTCCTCATCCTCACCTGGCTGGTACTGCTCCTGCGGTACCCGGCCAAGGCCCTGCCGATTTCGCTGGCCGCTGTCTGCGGCCTGGGGTTGGTAGCACTGTTCGTGGCCTGGCAAGACAACCGCGAAGCCACGCAACTGGCACGCCTGGACTTGCGCCTGAGCTACGCCCCCGAACAATGCCCTGCCGACCGCGCCCTGCAAGTGCACATGAAGAACGGCAACAAGGTCCCGCTGACCGAGCTGCGCTGGCGGGTGGGTGCTTATGCGCCGGGCGATAGTGTCAACCTCGCCGAGAATACCTACAGTGCACCGCGCTATCGTGGGCCGGGCGATCTTCAGCCGGGGGCCGAGTGGAAGGATTGCCTGCCGCTGCCCCCGCTGCGCTCGGGCTACCGGCCGCAGACACTGGAGTTTCGTGCCGAGCATCTGCAAGGTACATTTGCCAACTAATCAACTGCCTGTACCGGCCTCTCGCGGGCAAGCCCGCTCCTACAAGCCCCCGCTGTCCTGTAGGAGCGGGCTTGCCCGCGATGAGGCCAGTACAGTCAACACCAGCCTCCCCTGATAACAGGCGTAACCATGCCCACCGTCCTCATCACCGGTTGTTCCAGCGGCATCGGCCGCGCCCTGGCCGACGCTTTCCGCGACGCCGGCCACGAAGTCTGGGCCACTGCCCGCAAAGCTGACGATGTCGAGCACCTGGCCGCCGCCGGCTTCACTGCCCGGCAACTGGACGTCAATGACGGCGAAGCCCTCACCCGCCTGGCCGAGGAGCTGCAAGCCCACCACGGGCGCCTCGACATACTGGTCAACAATGCAGGCTACGGCGCCATGGGCCCGCTGCTCGACGGCGGCGTGGATGCCATGCGCCAACAGTTCGAAACCAACGTTTTCGCGGTGATTGGCGTCACCCGCGCGCTGTTCCCGCTGCTGCGTCGCGCGCGTGGGCGGGTGGTGAACATCGGCAGCGTTTCCGGGGTGCTGGTAACGCCGTTCGCCGGTGCCTACTGCGCCTCCAAGGCCGCCGTCAACGCACTGAGCGATGCCCTGCGCCTGGAACTGGCGCCCTTCGGCATTCAGGTGATGGAAGTGCAACCTGGGGCCATTGCCTCGCAATTCGCCAGCAATGCCCAGCGCCAGGCTGAACTGGTGCTGGCGGCGGATTCACCGTGGTGGCCGCTGCGCGAGTACGTCCAGGCACGCGCCCGAGCATCGCAGGACCGGCCAACGCCGGCTGCGGTGTTTGCCCAAGGCGTGCTGGCGGCAGTGGGCAAGTCGCCGGTACCGGGGGTGGTGCGGTTGGGGAATGGCAGTACGGCGTTGCCGCTGATGGCGCGGCTACTGCCTCGGCGGTTGCTGGATTGGGCACTGCGCAAGCGCTTCGGCCTGCTGCGCCCGCTCTGAACAGTCGGCTGCCTGTACCGGCACTATCGCCGGCAAGCCAGCTCCCACAGGTATAGCGCTGTGCCTAAGGTCCGCACTGCACCTGTGGGAGCTGGCTTGCCGGCGATGGGCCGCAAAGCGGCCCCTGCCTTTAGGCTTTCTTCGCAGGCTGCTCGTCAAACGCCTGCCAGCCGCCCCCCAAGGCCTTGTACAGCCCCACCAAAGCCTGCGACACCGCCGCCGAGCTGTCGATCCACTGCTCCTCGCTGGCCAGCAATGCACCCTGCACCGTCAGCACATTGAGAAAGTCCACCGCGCCTTCCACATACTGGCGCTGCGCAGTCTCCAGGGCAATGCGGTTCTGCCGCACCGCCTCGGCCAGATGATCGCGGCGCAGCTGGCTGGCGTTGTACAGGCGCAGCACATCGTCGATCTCATGCCAGGCGCCGAGCACCACCTTGCGGTAGTTGAGCGCGGCTTCCTGCTGCTGTGCTTCACGCAGCTGCAGTGTGCCCTTGAGCCGGCCACCCTCGAAAATCGGCAACGACAACTGCGGGCCGAAGGCGAAGCGACGCGAGTCCCAACCCCCGAAGTCGGACAGTTGCATGGCCTGGAAACCGACACTGCCGGACAGGCGAATGCTCGGGTAGAAGTCTGCCTTGGCCACGCCGATGCTGGCCGTGGCAGCATGCAGGCGCGCCTCCGCCTGGCGGATATCCGGGCGGCGTTCGGCCAGTTCGGACGGCAGGCCGATCGCGAACTGCTGCTGCGGCGCAGGCGATTCACCGCCCTCCAGCAATTGCGCCTGCAGGCTGCGGGGCGGTTCGGCGGCCAACAGGCTGAGGGCGTTGATCAGGTCATCGCGCCGCGCTTCCAGGCTCGGCAGGCGGGCTTCGATCGAGGCGACCTGGGCGCTGGCCTGGGCCACGTCAAGGCGGGTAGCGACACCTTCAGCCTGGCGGTCCTGGGACAGCTTCAGGCTGTGCTGGGCCACCTTGAGGTTGTCGCGGGTGACATCCAGCGTGTGCTGCACGGCGCGCAACTGGATGTAGTTGCCAGCCGTTTCCGACAACAGTGCCAGCAGCACGCCGCGCCGATCGTTCTCGGCGACTTCCACCGAGGCATCCGCCGCTTCTACCTGGCGCCGCACACGGCCCCAGAGGTCCAGCTCCCAACCTGCGACCAAGTCGCCCTGCCAGAGGTTGAACGCCGACTTGCCGGCATGGCCCGAGGGGTCGCTCAGGCCTTCGGCGCTGTTGCGCGCGCGGCTGTAGCCGGCGTTCACATCCACCGAAGGTGATTCGTCGGCCGCCACCGTGCTGCGCAGTGCGCGGCTTTGCAGCAAGCGTGCGCTGGCGATCTGCAAATCGAGGTTGCGCTCGGCAACCTGCTGGATCAGCGCACTCAGGCGGGCATCGTGAAACGTCTCCCACCAGCGCAGCTCCAGCGGTTCGGCCTGCGGCTGGCTTGCCGCCGCCTGGCCTTGCAACGGCGCCCATTGCTGTGGCGCCTGGCTGTCGGGGCGCTGGAAATCCGGCCCCAGGGTGCAGCCAGCCATCAACAAGGCCAGCAGCAAGGGGCTCATGCGTAATGCGGGTTTCATCGTGCACTCACCTCTTTGCCGGCGAGCTTGTCGCCGTGGGTGTCGATGGTCGCTTCGACCGACATGCCCACACGCAAGCGTGCGAGCAGCGGCTGGCCGTCATCGAAGACGATCTTGACCGGTATGCGCTGCACCACCTTGGTGAAGTTGCCGGTGGCGTTGTCGGGTTTGACGGCGGCGAAGGTCACGCCGGTGGCCGGTGCGATGCTTTCGACATGGCCTTTGAGGGTTTCGCCGGAAAAGGTATCGACGCTGATGCTGACCGGCTGGCCGGGCTGCACATGGGTCAGCTGGGTCTCCTGAAAGTTACCGACCACATAGGCGTGCTGCAACGGCACCACCGACAACAGGCGCGCCCCCGGGTTGACGAAAGCGCCCACGCGCAGTGCGCGCTCGCCGACCATGCCATCCACCGGTGCGGTGATGCGGGTGTAGGAAAGGTCGAGCTGGGCTTTTTCAACACCCGCTTCAGCGCGTTTCAACTGGCCGTCAGCACTGGCCACCTGGGCGCTGAGGATGTCCACTTGTTTACGCGTGGCCACCAGCGCCGCCTGGGTATTGGCCAGGCGTGCACGGGCCTGGTCGACCCGGCTGCGCGCTTGCTGGGCGTTCTGCACGGTGCCTGCACCCTGCTCGGCGAGGCGGCTGTAGCGGTTGACCTCATGGTCGGCGAACGACGCTTCCGCCTGGGCCGCCTTCACCGCCGCCTCGGCCTGGGCAATCAGCGCCGCCTGGCGTTCAAGGGTGGCCCGGGCATCGGCGCTCTGCGCCTTGGCCACCAGCAGCTGGGCCTGGGCAGCATCAAGGGCGGCCTGGTAGTCACGGGCATCGATGGTCGCCAGCAACTGGCCGGCCTGCACCTGCTGGTTGTCTTCGACCAGCACTTCCTTGATGAAGCCGGCGACCTTGGGCGCGACCACGGTGTAGTCGGCGATCACATAGGCGTCGTTGGTGCGCTGGCGGTGATCACTGCCGAACAGCCAGGGGCCGACGATGCCGGCCAGCACAGCCACGGCGAGCACCGAGCCGATCAAAAGGGTTTTGCGGTTGTTGGTCATGTTCAGTGTCTCGAATTCATCCAGGGTTCAGGCCACCGCGCGCGGCGGATAGACCCGGGTAGGCACGAAAGGAATCAGGCAGATCAGCGCCACGGCGATGCACGCCATGACCAGGTACAGGTCGGCCGAGGTCAGCACCAGCGCCTGGTCATGCATGCGCTTGGCCAGGCCCGCCGTGTTGTCGTCGATCAGCGGGGCATTGCCCAGGCTGTCCACCAGGTGGTTGGAATGGAAGTGCCGGCGCAGCGTGCCAAGGGCGTCCAGCAGCCCACCAGCGATCACAGCGGCCAGGCCTTTGACGGTGTTGAACCAGCTGGAGGCGAACGGCCCTTCCTGCGGCGTCATGCCGTTGGTGGACAGCATCAGCAGCGGCAGCACCGCCATCGGCTGGCCGAACACCTGCAACAGGTAGAACGGGTAAAAGTCGCCGCGGATCCATTCAGAAGTCAGCAGGCTGCTGCCGACGCACGACACCGCCAGCATCGCCAGGCCCGTGGCCAGCACCCAGCGGCAGTCCACCGCGCGGATGTTGCACAGCGCCGCCGTGAGCGGCAGGGCAATGAGTTGCGGCATGGCCACCAGCATCATCAGCGGGCTGGTTTGCGCCGGGCGATAGCCTTGGATTTGCGCAAGGTACGCCGAAGGAATGCTGCTCACCCCGGACAACACGATCAGTACGCCGGCCAAGGTCACCAGGGCAAAGCTCAGGTTGCGCCGCGACAGCATGCGCAGCTGGAAGAACGGCAGCGGCTCGGACCATTCGTTGTACATGAACAGCACCAGCAGCAGCAGGCCCCCGCCGAGCAGCCAGCAGATCAGTGGCGAGTCGAACCAGCCCCAGCGGTCACCCAACGACAGGCCCAGCACGATACAACTGATCGCTGGCAGGCCGAGCACTACACCTCGCCAGTCGAACTGCTTGAAGCGCTCCAGGCGCAGCGGGTCCTGCGGCAGGCCCCAGCCGACACAGAACAAGGCCAGCGCCGAGGGCAGGATGATCTGCCAGAACGCCCATTGCCAGCCGACGTATTCGGTCCACAGCCCCGCCAGTGGCGTGCCGAGGTTGGGGCCGAAGGTGGCAGTCAGGGCGTAGCAGGCCAGGCCATAGACCTTGATCCCCGGCGGCAAGAAGCGCAGGGCCACGCTCATCAGCATCGGCGGCAAGGCACCCGAGGCAAAGCCCTGCAGCACCCGTAGCAGCATCAGGCTGTGCAGGTCAGGGGCGAACGGTTGCAACAGGCCGAGTACGGCGAACAGGGCGATGGCGCTCATGGTGAAGCGCCGCAGCGAGAAGGTGGTGGCCAGCCAGGGCGCAAAGGCCATGGCCGAGACCGAGGCGGCGCTGTACACCGCCAGCAACCAGGCGCCTTCGTCGGCACCGATGCCCATGGCACCGCGGATATCGGCGAGGGAAATCTTGGTGACCGACTCATTGAGGCCTGCACAGAGTACGGCCAGCAACACACCGAATAGCCCGACCACCACCTGCAGGCCAAACGCCGTCTGCGCAGGCGCGGCCGGCGCGGGGGCGGCGGCCAGCGCAGCAGGAGGCGCGGTCAGGGAACTCATGGCAATACATCTCCAGCAACAATTCAGGGCTGGGGCAATTTTAAGAAGGTCGAATGCTGACGAAAACTGACTTGTTGGTAGTTTTATATTGCGCCAGACGCAATCGAGGCGGAATCACGGGTCAATCCGGCCACAGGCTTTCAATGTCTGGCGCAACCAGCGGTGCGCGGGGTCGTTGTCGAAGCGCGGGTGCCAGGCCTGCATCACATTGACCTTTTCCAATGGCACCGGGATCTCGAACGAGCGCAATGGCAACTTCAACCGCTGCACACTGTTGAGGATATTGGCGGGTATCGGCAGGATCAGGTCCGAATCCGGCAGCGAGAACATCGCCGAGTGGAAGCTGGTGGTGATCAGGGCCACGCGCCGTTCCACCTTGTGGTTGGCCAACGCCACATCGATCGGCCCATTGGCACGGCCGCGTCGTGACACGCTGATCTGCGGGTAGGCGGCAAAACGCTCAGGGGTGATCGGGGCGTCGAAGATCGGGTGCCCCGCACGCGCCAGGCCCACGAAATAGGTGTTGAACAGGCTCTGCACTTTTATTTCCGGGCCCAGTTCGATGGCCGAGCTGATGATCAGGTCGATGTGACCGTTGCGCAGCACAGCATCATCGTCACCACTGCCCTCCGGCACGAAGCGCAACACCGTGCGCGGCGCCTGGGCGAGCATCATGCGCAGCAACTGAGCGCCGTAGAGGGCAATGAACAGATCATTGGTGCGGATGTTGAAGGCACGGTCCAGGTTGACCAGGTCGACTTCGTCACGGCTGCGGAATACTTGCCCGGCCTGTTCTACCAGCCCATGCACCTGCTCGCGCAAGGCCAACGCCCGCGGTGTCGGCACCAGGCCACGGCCGGCGCGCACCAGGATCGGGTCGCCCAAGGCATCGCGGATACGCCCCAAGGTCCGGCTCATGGCCGCCGGGCTCAGGTTCATGCGTTGTGCCGCGCCCACCACGCTACCCTCGTCGAGCAAGGCATCGAGGGCGACAAGCAGGTTCATGTCCGGGAGTTGCATGGCCGATTTCCGTGGCGGTTGTGGGAATGGCGATATTAACAGGTCGGATGATTGCGCCAGACGCAATGCCGTCGTGCGTGGTGGGGCATTTATCTCGCTAGTTCAATAGGCCATAAGTGATGCAGTGGCTATACCGGCCCTATCGCCGGCAAGCCGGCTCCCACAGGTACGCCACCTGCCCTGAGATCGGTGCATTACCTGTAGGAGCGGGCTTGCCCGCGAAGGGCCAGTCCAGACAACCCACCCGTCAGCTTCAGCAAGGATTCCGCATGCCCAGCCCCGTCCTCATCGCCATCGACGCCTCCCACGCCTGCGCTGCCCTGCTCGCCCTCGCCCGCCGCTACTGCCGCCCCGGCGAGCACGAGCTGCATGTGCTGCTGGCCATCGACTCGACTTTCGCCGTGCACGACAAGCCTGCGCCGTACACCGAAGAGGAACTGGAGGAATACCCCGCTGCCTGTGAGGAACAACGGTTGGGCGACAGCGCGGTGGCCGAGGCTGTCGATTTGCTACAGCATGCCGGGTTCGCCAGCCAGGGCTGCATGGTTGCCGGGCAGCCGGTGGATGCCATTGTCGCCAAGGCGCAGGCGTTGCAATGCGAGCTGATCATCATGGGCCACCGGCACCTGTCGCGGTTGGGGCGGTTGCTGGATCCGTCGATCAGCGCGAAGGTGATTGATCGGGTGCAGGTGCCGGTGTTAGTGGGTGGCTTAGGGGGCTTTTGAACGGGTTGGGGCTGGTAGGTGCATGTCTTGAGGGTTGTGGCGCCCTTGAGATCGAGCGCCGCCCGCGCGGCGCATCGCGGGCAAGCCCGCTCCTACATTTGTTGCAACGTGCCATGGCCTGATAGGCCATAGTTGTCAGCCTTGTTGGCACGACGCGATATTCCGGCTGGCGCTGCCGGCGCCCCACCCGTCTTCAGCCATGCGCCAAGGCGGACAACCATGGCCTGACTGGAACGGCGCGTTGCAACAAATGTAGGAGCGGGCTTGCCCGCGATGCGCCGCGCGGGCGGCGCTCGATCTCAAGGGCGCCACACCCCTCACGACATGCTCCGCCAGCCCCAACGCAACCCCAACGCAACCTCAACTCACCCCTCGCCAGGCGTCACCACCACCGTACAGGTCGTCCCCGCCGCCAGCAAAAACCCGTCCGGCACTTCATCGATGTGAATTCGCACCGGCACCCGCTGCGCCAAACGCACCCAGTTGAACGTCGGGTTCACATCGGCAATCAACTCGCGGCTTTGCGGGTTGTCGCGGTCGTAGATGCCGCGGGCAATGCTCTCCACGTGCCCCTTGATGCGCTCGCCGCTCATCATCTGCAGCTCGGCCTGGTCACCCACCTTCACGTGGGGCAACTTGGTCTCCTCGAAGAAGCCGTACACCCAGAATGAATGCTCGTCGACTACAGCCATCACCGCTTCACCGGTGCGGGCATAATCGCCCTTGTGGATGTTCAGGTTGGTCACGTAGCCATCGACGGTGGCGACGATATGGGTGCGCTTGAGATTCAGCTCGGCCGCCGCCAGTTCGGCCTGGGCCTGTTGGTAATCGGCCAGCGCAGCGTTGGCGATGTTGCTGGCGTCGTCGCGGTTCTCCTTGGAGATCACCAGGTTGTCCATGTCGGCGCGGCGCCGGGCGTTGACCTTGCGCATTTCCCAGGTGGCCTTGCGCGAGGCGACCAGCGCCTTGGCCTGGTTGACCGCCAATTGGTAATGCTCGGGGTCGATCTGGATCAGCAGGTCGCCCTTCTTCACCCGCTGGTTGTCCTTGACCGGTACATCCACCACATAACCGGGTACGTCTGCGGCAACGTTGATGATGTCGGCCCGCACCCGGCCGTCACGGGTCCACGGCGTGGTCATGTAATGCAGCCACAACTGGCGGCCGATCACCACGGCAGCGGTCAGCACCAGCAAGGTGGCGATCAGGCTGAAGAACTTTTTCATCGAAGGATTCTCACCAGTAGAGCGACAGCGCCAGGGCGCCGAACAGGCAGACGAACAGGGAAAGGCGCAGCAGCGCCGGGTGCCAGAAGAAGCGATAGCCATCATGGCTGGCGATGAACCGGTCCAAACCCCAGGCCAGGCCCAGGGCGAACAGGAACATCAGGGTCATGGTGGGCATGTACACGCCATGGAAGGCGATCTCACGGGGCATGGTGCAGTCCTTTCGCCGGTGCCAGTGGCGACTGTGGGTCGAGCAGGGAGGAACGGATGAAGTGCAGGTAGCTTTGCGCGCGGCGCAGCACCGAGGTGTCGAAGTGCCGGGCGAAGGGTTCGTCGGTGGCCTGCACGCGGCTGATGGCGTGGTCCACCGCCACCAGCGCGCGCTCATGGTTGCTGGCGCTGGGCTGCAGGAACAGCCGCGCCAGGGCACGGCCCATGACGCGGATGGCCTGGCGCCAGGGCTGCGACTCGGCATAGGCCGGGTGCACCGGGGCACGGGCCTGCTCCTTGCGCAGCTCGATGATCGCATGGCCGATTTCCAGCACGGTGAACATCCAGCCCATCAGCTCGCTCTGCACCTGTGGCTTGCCGGCGGCCAGGCCATAGGCCTGGTGCAGCAGGTCGCGGGTGCGGCTTTCGAAGGCCGAGCCCAAGCCACGCAGGCGCCCGCTGATGGCGAACAGCACCTGCTCGCGCAGCGCCTGCTCCAGGCGGCTCCACAGCCAGCGGCTGTTGGGCGGCAGGATGATCGCCCCGGCTGCGGCGCAGACGAACATGCCGATGACCATGCCGATGTAGTCGTTGATAAAGGTGTAGGGGTCGTAGACCGTCAGGTTGTTGGGCACCGAACCGATGGCGAAGAACACCAGCAGGCCAATACCGTAACCCGCATAAGCCGGCCGCGACGACAGGAACGCGCCGAGCACGAACACCGGCGCCAGCACCGTGCACAGCAGCGGGAAGCCGTCGATCCATGGGAACACGAAGAAGGTTTCGAAAAACCCGATGAAGGCACCGATGGCCGTGCCGCACGCCATCTGGAACGACATGCGCTTGGGGTTCGGCGAGGCCGCCGACAGGCCTACGGTGACGGTGGCGATCAAGGTCATCATCGCGCCACTGGGCCAGTCGCTGAGTAGCCAGTAGCTGCCCAGCAGCAACAATACCGCCGAGGCGCGCACACCGGCGGCCAGCGACACCAGCCAGCTGGTCTGGGCCACGTAAGGCTCGTCCCACTGCTCGCGCTCATGCTTGTGTGCGGCCAGCGAGGCATGGGTTTCGGCGTAGCTGTACATCTCGTCGACGAAGCGATAAAGCAGCTCGAAGGCGGTATGGAAGTCGAGCAGGTCGGCCTCGCTGGGCGCGGTTTCCAGGTACGCGTTGCGCAGGCCGCGCACCTGCGATTGCAGGCCCTCTTTGTAGGCCGCCAGCTCCAGCGTGAGGCGCAACGCGTCGGCATCGGTGAGTGCCCGCCCGACATACGGCTGCAGCAGCTCGACCAAGGTATCGAGCCCCGGCTCGATGGCCCCGACGATCTGCAGCGGGCCACGGGCGCGCAGGCGTTCCAGCAAGCGGTGCAAGGCGTTGAAGCGCGTGGTGATGGCCATGAACTCGCTGTTCATGCGCACCAGCCGGCCGGAGCGCCGGCGCATGTGCGGGTCTTCGAACGCCGTCACGTTGCGCAGGCTTTCAAGGCCAACGGCCTCGGCAACGAAACGCACGTTGCTGGTTTCGAAGCGGTCGCGCTGGCTGTCGCCGCGCAAGGCTTCAACCACCACCCCGGCGAATATGCCAAAGCGCTGGTACAACGCGTTGCGCATGGCCGCACTGGCCGATTGCGGCAGGATGGCAGCACTGACGAAGGTCGAGACCAGAATGCCCAAAGCAATCTCCAGCACCCGCCATACCGCCGCCATGAACGCCTGATCAGGGTGTTGCAGCACCGGCAGGCCGATCATCGCCGCGGTGTAACCGGCCAGCACGAAGCCGTAGGCGCGGAACGTGCGGTAGCGCATGGCGCCCGCCGAGCACAGGCCCACCCACAGCGCCAGGCTGGGCAGGAACAGCTCGGTGTTCTGCGGAAAGAGCGCAATCAGCGCAACCATCATCGCCGAGCCGGCCAGGGTGCCGAGCACCCGGTAGAAGCTCTTGGCGAAGACGTGGCCGCTTTGCGGCTGCATGACGATGAACACGGTGATCATCGCCGTGCGCGGTTGCGGCAGCTCCAGGCGCATGGCCAGCCACAGGGTGATGAACGCGGCGGCCAGCACCTTGAAGATGTAGACCCAGGTCACCCCGTCGGTGCGCGCCCAGGCAAAGAAGCCCCGGCGCCATTCCAGGCTGTGCAGCCAGCGCAGCGGCAGGCTCGATGTGCTCATTCGGCGTGGTCCGCCTTGCGGTCGAAGATGGCCAGGGTGGCCGGGGTTTTCGGCGCGGCCTGGCGCCCGTCCTCAGGCACATCCTTGCCGGCCTGCAGGCCGCCACCCAGTGCGGTCACCAGCTCGGCGTGGGCAATCAGGCGCGCGGCCTGCACTTGCTGTTGCACCTGCTGCTGGCGGAACAGCAAGGTCTGTGCGTTGAGCACGTTGAGGTAATCGGTGAGCCCGCGCTGGAAGGCGACCGTGGCGATGTCGTAGGTTTTTTGCGCGGCGGCCACCGATTCGGCGGCGAAATGCGCCTGCTGCTTCATCGACTCGCGGCGGATCAACTGGTCGGAGATGTTTTTCAACGCGCCGATCACGGTCTGGTTGTACCGCGCCACGGCCACGTCATAGCCCGCTGAGGCCACGCCCAGTTGCGAGCGCAGGCGACCACCGTCGAAGATCGGCAGGCTGATGGCCGGGCCGACGTTGTAGTTGAACTTGCGCCCGGTGAGGAATTCCAGCGGCCCGCCGCCGGTGGCCATGAAGCCGAGGCTGCCGACCAGATCGACGTTGGGGAAGAAGCCGGCGTGAGCGACGTCGATGTCCCGCGCCTGGGCAGCCACCTGCCAGCGGCTGGCGACCACGTCGGGGCGCTGGCCGACCAGTTCGGCGGGCATGGCCGACGGCAGTTTCAGCGGCGCTGCAAGTGCCAGACCAGGGCGCTGGATCTGTGCGCCCTCCCCTGGCCCCTTGCCCGCCAGCGCCGCCAGTTGGTTGCGGGTCAGGGCGATTTCTTCATCGAGGCTGTCGAGCTGGCGGTGGGTTTCAGGCAGTGGCGCTTCGGCCTGGCTGACCTCGAAATGGGTGCCGATGCCGCCGTCGAGGCGGCGCTTGGCCAATGCCAGGATCTGTTCCTGCTGCTCAAGCTCTGCCTTGACGATGTCACGCTGGGCGAAGTGCAGGCTCAACTGAATGTAGGTGCGCACCACGTTGTTCTGCAGCTCGAGCTGCGCCTGGCGCGCTTCGGCGACGCTCATGTGCGCCTGGTCCACGGCCTGTTCGCTGGCGTTACGCTCGCGGCCCCAGAGGTCGAGGGCATAGCTGAAGCCAATGGCGGCGTTGTTGTCCCAGGTGTTGGCACCCGACAGCGCGCCAGGGCCGTAGAACTGATCTTCTGGCCAGTTGTGGCGCTTGAGCGTTGCCTGGCCGTTGGCCTGGAGTTTTTCCGCCGACTCGACCACACCGGCCATGGCCTTGGCCTCGCGCACCCTCGCCGCCGCCATGGCCAGGCTCGGGCTGCCGGCCACGGCCAGGGCAAGCCAACGGTCCAGTTGCGGGTCGCCATAAGCGTGCCACCACTGTTGGTCTGGCCAGCGGGCGTCGCTGGCGGCTTCGCGAATGGCCGCGTCGGTGGTCAAGGTATTGGCTGGCAGCGTCTTGCTTTGCGGGGCAATACCCCAGGTTCCGATACAGCCGCTCAAGGTGAGGCTAAGGGCACAGGCACTGAACGCTTGAAGCGTTCTGATGATGCGACGCGGCACAGCTGCGATTTCCCGAGGATGAGGTGGAGGGGCCGAGCAATTCTAGGGGGCCGCCGCACTGGCGATAAGCGCAGATTCCTGCGAATCTTTGTTACCGAAACAGCGATAATCCGGCTTTGGTCGAAGGCACATTTAAGTTACTTCGTGACACAATTTCGTCCTCTACCTTGAGAGTGACCCATGGACACCCTGCAAAACATGCGTGCTTTCAGTTGCGTAGCCCAGCTCGGCAGTTTCACTGCCGCCGCGGCGCAACTGGACACGACCACCGCGAACGTGTCGCGGGCGGTCTCCAACCTGGAAGCCCATCTGCAAACCCGGCTGCTCAACCGTACTACCCGGCGCATCGCCCTGACCGAGGCGGGCAAGCGTTACCTGATGCGCTGCGAACAGATTCTTACCTACGTCGAAGAAGCCGAGGCCGAGGCCAGCGACGCCCATGCCCGGCCTGCCGGGCAGTTGAAGGTGCACTCGATGACCGGGGTCGGCCAGCATTTCGTGGTCGACGCCATCGCCCGTTACCGCGAATCGCACCCGGACGTGACGTTCGACCTGACCATGGCCAACCGCGTACCGGACCTGCTCGACGAGGGCTACGACGTGTCCATCGTGCTCGCCACCGAGCTGCCGGACTCGGGCTTTGTCTCGCAGCGGCTGGGCATCACCTACAGCATCGTCTGCGCCTCCCCGGAGTACGTGGCCAAGCATGGTTTCGCGCATAAGCCGATCGACCTGCTCAAGCATGCCTGCCTGCGCATGGTCAGCCCGGTGATCCCGCTGGAAAAGTGGCTGTTCGACGGCCCGGAGGGCCAGGAATTGGTCAACATCACCAGCTCGCCGTTCCAGGTCAACTCGGCCGACGCGATGAAAACGGCGATCCGCTGCGGCATGGGCATGGGTGTGCTGCCGATCTACTCGGCCATCGATGGCTTGCGTGATGGCAGCCTGGTGCGGGTGATGCCGGACTACCGGCTGCAGGAGCTGAACCTGTATGCGATCTACCCGTCGCGGCAGTACCTGGATGCCAAGATCAAGACCTGGGTCGAGTACCTGCGCAACTCGTTGCCAGAAATCCTCGCCGCCCATGAGGCGGACCTGAAAACCCACGAGTTGCTGATCGCCACCTGAAAAAGCTGCTGCAGTGCGCGGGTGGACAATGGTAGGTTGCTAATCAATGCCGGCCCTTTGGCGGGGCAAGCCCGCTCCCACAGGTTTTAGCAGTGTACCTGTGGGAGCGGGCTTGCCCCGCGAAGAGGCCTTAACTGACCCACCACCGCCCTGAGAAGTAGCCCGATGAAAAAGACCGTCCTGGCCTTCAGCCGTATCACCCCGGCCATGGCCGAGCGCCTGCAGCAAGACTTCAACGTGATCGTGCCGAACCCCAAGCTCGGCGACATCAGCGCCCAGTTCAATGAAGCATTGCCCGAAGCCCACGGCCTGATCGGCGCGGGGCGCAAGCTTGGCCGCGCCCAGCTTGAAGGCGCGGCGAAGCTGGAAGTGGTATCGAGCGTGTCGGTCGGCTATGACAACTACGACGTCGACTACTTCAACGAACGCGGCATTGCCCTGACCAACACCCCCGACGTGCTCACCGAGAGCACCGCCGACCTTGGCTTCTCGCTGATCATGGGCTGCGCCCGCCGCACCGCCGAGCTGGACGCCTGGACCAAGGCCGGCCAGTGGCAAGCCACGGTCGGCCCGGCGCACTTCGGCAGCGATGTGCACGGCAAGACCCTGGGCATCGTCGGCCTGGGCAACATCGGCGCGGCCGTCGCCCGCCGTGGCCGCTTCGGTTTCAACATGTCGGTGCTGTATGCCGGCAACAGCCGCAAGGCGGCGCTGGAGCAGGAACTGGGCGCGCAGTACCGCAGCCTTGAGCAGCTGTTGGCCGAGTCCGATTTCGTCTGCATCGTGGTGCCGCTGTCTGACGCAACCCGCAAACTGATCGGTGCTCGCGAACTGAAGCTGATGAAACCGAGCGCCTTCCTGATCAACATCGCCCGTGGCCCGGTGGTCGATGAAGCGGCGCTGGTCGAGGCACTACAGAACGGCACCATTCGTGGCGCCGGCCTGGATGTGTACGAGAAAGAGCCGTTGAGCGACTCGCCGCTGTTCAAGCTGCCCAATGCACTGACCCTGCCACACATCGGCTCGGCCACCGCCGAAACCCGCGAGGCCATGGCCAACCGGGCGATGGGCAACCTGCGTGCGGCGCTGCTGGGTGAGCGGCCGCAGGACCTGGTGAACCCGCAGGTATGGAAGGGCTGAGCCCCAGCCTAGCGCGCCAACACCATTGCCGGCTTGACCTTCGGCTTGCGAAACACCAGCACATTGCCCGCCATCACCGCGACCAGCCCCAGCAACGCTGGGGCAGTCCATTGGTAGCCCTCGGCAAACGCCGACACGTTCAACGCCACCAGCGGGAACAACACCGTGCAATACGCCGCCCGCTCGGGCCCCATGCGCCCGACCAAGGTCAGGTAAGCGGTAAAGCCGATCACCGAGCCTGGAATGACCAGGTACATCAGCGAACCGATGTAGCGGGTGTTCCATTCCATGGCGAAAGGAATACCGCTGGCCAGGCAATACCCCGCCAGCATCGCAGCACCATAAGCCATGCCCCAGGCATTGGTGGTCATCGGTTTGAGCCCGGCCTTCTGCTGCATGCTCGACAGCATGTTGCCCGCCGAGAAACACAGCGTACCGAGCAGGGCCAGGCCCAGGCCATACAGGGTTTCGCGGCTGGCTGCATGGTGTGAAAGCTCCGGCCAGAACAGCAGGCCCAGGCCCAGCAGGCCGAGCGCGCCACCCCCGAGCACATTGCTGGCGATCCTCTGGCCGAAAAAGACCCGTGCATTCAGCGCATTCCACAGTGTCGCGGTAGAGAACACCACGGCGATCAGGCCACTGGCGATCCACTGGCTGGCGGTGAGGAAGCACATGAAGTTGACGCAGAACAGGCACAGGCCCTGGGCCAGGCAGATCAGGTGACCGCGGCGGTTCATCGGTTGCAGGCGGCGGGTGAGCAGCAGGATGGCGAACAGGATCAGGCCGGCCAGCGCAAAGCGGTAGACGATCGAAACCGCAATGGCGACCACGCCCAGCTGCAGTTTGAGGGCGATCCAGGTGGTGCCCCAGATCAGGACGGTGAGCAGGTACAGGGACAGGTTCATGCGGTTGGCTCCAGAGGGGTTCAATCATGGGGCCGCCTTGCGGCCCATCGCTGGCAAGCCAGCTCCCACACGTACTGCGCAAACCTCGAGGAGGGCGCTGAATCTGTAGGAGCTGGCTTGCCGGCGATCGAGGGCGCAGCCCTCGCCAGCGCCATCAGTGTCTGCCCAAGCCACAACGGCGCACTTGCACAAACTTGCGCTTTTCCATCTCAGCTAGCTGTCACCGCCCCACAAGCGCAGTACGATGGCCCCCAGAGGAGCCGCCCATGACCCCACTCAGCCAGTTGCAAGTGTTCAACGCCATGCACGCCTCGCCCCACGCGCGGCTGGAGCTGAGCGCGCAGCTGGGCGATGGCCTGGCGGCGGCGTTGTGGCGCAACCGCGATGATGCCCGCGACTATCAGGCGCCCAGCCATCACACCCTGTCTTGCTACATTGCCGACGGCACTGGCACCTTTCGCCGCCAGCGCCCCGCCGACAAGGGCGCGCCGAACAAACTTTGCATCATGCCGGCCGGCCATGAGTCGAACTGGGTGGTCAATGGCGCGATCCGCCTGGCGCACCTCTACATCAGCGAGGCGCAATTCGCCCTGGGCTGCGTGCGCCTGCTCGACCGCGAACCGCGGGAGTTGCAGCTGCAGGAGGCGACGTTCGTCGATGACCCGCAGCAGTCGGTGCGCTTTCGTCAGCTGATCACCCTCGACTGGGACGAACCCGGCGAGCGGCTGCTGGCCAGCAGCCTGGCGCACGACATCGTCGACCACGCCGTGCTCAGCCAGGTCGGCCTGCGCCAGGGGTTGCGCTTGAAAGGCGGCCTGGCGCCGAACCTGCGTCGGCAATTGGCAGAGTACGTCGAGGCCCACCTGGACCAGCCCATCACCCTGGGTGAGCTGGCGGTGCGCTGCAACCTCTCCGAATACCACTTCGCGCGCATGTTCCGCACCAGCTTTGGCCTGCCGCCGCACCAGTACCTGCTGGCTCGGCGGCTGCACCGGGCTTGCCAGCTGCTACGCCTGGGGCAGCTGCCGCTGGGCGAGGTTGCCTTGCTGTGCGGGTTTGCCAGTGCCAGCCATTTCAGCAACCGCTTCCGCCAGGCGCTCGGTGCGACACCCGGCGACTATCGCGCAGCATTCCAGGGTTGATGGGGGCCGCTTTGCGGCCCTTTCGCCGGCAAGCCGGCTCCCACAGAGATTTCAGCGCTGCAGACTTTTTGGAAGTTGGCGCAATTCCTGTGGGAGCCGGCTTGCCGGCGACAGGGCTGCGCAGCAGCCCCTGCAATTCAGAACTCGAAAGTGCTCGACAGGCTCACCTGCCGCGCATCGCCAATGGCGACGAAATACTGGTTCACCGCCGAGCTGTAGTAGACCTTGTCGAACAGGTTCTTCACGTTCAACTGCAGGCGCACGTTGTGTTCGTCGAACTTGGTTTCATAGCTGGCAAAGGCATCGGCGACGGTGTAGCTCGGCAGGTCGAAGGTATTGGTCGCATTGCCCGACCGCTCGCCCACATAGCGCGCCCCCGCCCCCAGGCGCAGGCGATCGCCACCGAACAGGCTGCCGAAGTCATACACCGCCGACAACGAGCCACTGTGCCTGGCCACGTTCTGCAGGCGGTTGCCCTTCAGGTCCGGGTCCTTGGTCACCTTGGCGTCGGTGAAGGCGTAGCTGCCGATAAGGCTCCAGCGTTCGCTCAACTGGCCGGTAAGGTCAAGCTCCACCCCTCGCGAATTGACCTCGCCGGCGTTGCTGTACACCGTCTCGCCGGTACCGCTGTCGAAGTTGGCGACCAGCACGTTTCGCTTGGTGATGTCGAACAGCGCCAGGGTGCCGGTGAGGCTGCCCGGCATATCCAGCTTGGCACCCAGCTCCCACGACTTGCCCTCCTCGGGCGCCACGGAACCATCCAGCACGACGCCGCCGGTCAGGGGGGCAATGCTGGAATTGGGCTTGAACGACTCGCTGTAGCTGCCATAGAACGACAGCTGCTCATCGACCTTGTAGACGATGCCGGCATGCGGCACCCAGGCCTGGCCGCTGCTGTCGGTGTTGGCGCTGAACGGGCGGCCGCGGCCGGCGTACTGGTCGTACTGCTGAAAGCGCGCGCCCGCCACCAGAATCCAATGGTCGTCCAGGTGCAGTGCGTCCTGCACGAACAGCGCGTCGGTGCGCAGCTTGTCGGTTTGGTCGCTGTCGCTGGCGCGTACCGTGCTGCCCTCCACTTCCTGGCCGTAAACCGGGTTCACATAGCTGAAGGTGGACGTGGCAGCCTGGCGGATCAGGTCGCCGCGAAACACCTTGCGGTCCTCGTGGTCGATGCCAAACAGCAGGTCATGCTGCATGCCCGCCAACGCTACCTTGCCATTGAGGCTGAGGGTGGCGAACTGGTCGCGGCTCATGGCGTTGTGGGTGCCGTCGATACTGCGGGTGAGCGTGCCCTTGGCTTCGTTGACGCCTGTCACGCGGACCTGGCTGGCGTCATAGGTCTCGCGGTTGAAGCTGTAGCCGACATGCACGTTCCAGTCGTCGGCCAACTGGTGGTCGACCTCCAGGCGGTACAAGTCGGAGCGCCCTTCCATGTCGTTGAAGGGTTCATCCAGGCGGCGTGTGGCCGGGATGTCCAACGGGTGGCCATTGCTGCCGAACGCCGTGCCGCGGTCGAACGGGTAAAGAAACTCGCGGTGCTCGTAGGCCAGCACCACCTGGGTGTCCTCGCCAAGCCAGGCCAGCGACGGCGCCACCAGCGATTCGCGATGCACGCCGTAGTTGCGCCAGTAGTCTTCGTCCTCGTGATCGACGATCAAGCGGTAGGCGAAGTTGCTGTCGCCCAGCGCACCGGTGCTATCGAAGCCGCCGCCACTGCCGTTCTTGCCGCTGCCATAGGTCGAGCCGCGTACGCTCAGGGCATTGTACTGCTGCAGTTGCGGGCGCTTGCTGACCACGTTGATGACCCCGCCCGGGTCCTGGATACCGTACAGCAGCGAGGCCGGCCCCTTGAGCACCTCCACCCGCTCGGTGCTGGCATTGAGGCTGCGGCCCTGCACGATCGGCATCCCATCGCGCATGATCGAACCGTCACGGTTGTCGCCAAACCCGCGTTTCATCACAGTGTCGGAAGTACCGCCGAAGTTGTTGCCCTGGGTGATGCCGCTGACATTGGCCAATGCGTCGTCGAGGTTGCGTGGGGCCTGGTCACGGATCACCTGGGCCGGGACTACGTTGATGGCCTGGGGGATGTCCTGGGACGGGCCCTGGCCCCGCATGATCGAGGCGCTGGCCGGGGGCTGGTAGCTGTAGGCGTCCATCTGCGAGTTCACCGTGGTGGCCTGCAGGTTGAGGGCGCCGGAGGTGTCCACCGGTTCCAGCGTCAGGGTGCGGGCGTCGACGCGGCGCCAGGTCAGGCCGCAATTGCCCAGCAACTGTTGCAGGGCCTGTTCGGCACTGAACCTGCCGTCGAGGGCCGGCGCCTGCACGGCCGGCAGTTCAAGGGTGTAGACCACGCTTTGCCCGCTGGCACGGCTGAAGGCGTTGAGTGCCTGGGCCAGTGGTTGGCTGGGTTGGGCGAAGGTGTGCAGCTGAAGTTGCTCGGCGGCCACGGCACAAGGGGCGGCAGTGATGGCCGCTAACGCAGAAAGGCCGAGCCAGAGAGGGACGCAACGCGGGGTGAACTTCATGGACGCTGACCTGTGAGAGGGTTATTACTGCGAATGAATCGCACTTCCACTCATTACACGGATGCCACGCCCTGTTACCTCATCCGCTTTTCATGATTTTTTTCGAGAGCCAGCTTGCCGGCGATGAGGCCGGCACAAACACCTACCTGATGACCGTCAGCCGCCCCAGCATCGTCTGCCGCGAAAAGCCCATCACCTTGCCCAGCGAATCCAGTGCCACCAACGGCTCCTGCACCGGGAAGCTGCCACTGACCTTGCGCTGCCCCAGCTCATCACCGAGCAGTACGATGCGCCCCGGGTAATAGCGCCGCAGGTCATCGACCACCTGTGCCAGTGGCACCTGGTAGTAGTTGAGCCAGCCCTGGCGCCAGGCCAGGCGGCTGTCGCTGTCCACACGCAGGGTTTCGCCCGCACGGCCTTCGGCATAGGCCAGTTGCTGGTTGGCCGTCAGCTCGCGGGCAGTTTGCCCCGGCGCCGGGGTGACAGCCACGCGCCCGCTGCGCACGGTCACCTGGGCGCCGTCAGCCTGGTCGCGCACTTCGAATTCGGTGCCCAGCACCCGTACCTGGCCGCCCGCAGCGTCTACCACGAAGGGCTCACCGGTGTGCGTGACCTTGAAGAATGCCGCGCCATGCAACAACCGCACATGGCGCTCGCCCTGCTTGAAATCGACCGCGATGGCACTGCCCGCATCCAGCGTCACCTGCGATTGGTCGGCCAGGGTCAGCTGGCGAATCGTGTCGCTACTGCTGAAGTCGGCTTGCAGGTTCTGCAGCCAGTAACCCGGGTGCCAGCCCCCCGCCACACTCACGGCCAGCACCAGGCACGCTGCTGCCACCCAGGCACCGGCGCGACGCCAGCGACCATCGGAAGGCGCCGTGGCCATGGCGTCCAGGTAGTGCTGCAGGCTGGCCTGCTCTTCTTCGGCCAGCCGCGCGGCAGGTGCCGCACTCATGCGCCACAGCGCATGGGCCTGGGCATAGGCCTGGCGATGGCTTGGGTCTGCCAGCAACCAGCGCTTGAACGCCGCGCTGTGCTGCGCCTCGGGCTGCTCGTTGATGCGGCTCAGCCACTGCAGCGCTGCTTGCGACGGGTCGTCGGTAATCACGTCTGGATCGCTCATCGACGGGTGCTCCCTGGCCTGCGCATGGGGGTCGCGGGCTCGGCAACACTGGCCTTGCACGCTTCGAGGGCGCGCATCATATGCTTTTCCACCGCGCTCTGGGACAGTTGCATGGCCTTGGCGATCTCGCCGTACTTGCAGCCGTGAATGCGGTTGAGCAAGAAGATCTGCCGGGTACGCTCCGGCAAGGCACGCAGCGCGGTTTCGATGCGCTGCAAGTCATGGTCGACCTCAAGCGCCTGTTCCGGGGCCTGGGCCGAGCAGGGTTCATCCAGTGGCAATGACGCTTCGGCGACGCGCTCGCGGCTGCCTTGGCTGCGCAGGTGGTCGATGGCCAGGTTGCCGGCGCAACGCAACAGGTAGGTGTCCAGCGCCTCGACCTTGACCTCGGGGCGGCGCCAGAAGCGCAGGAACAGCTCTTGCACCAGGTCGGATGCGGTGGCGCGGCAGCCGACTCGGCGGTTGACCAACGCCTCCATGCGCGCACGCTGGGCCAGGAACACCTGGACGAAACGGGCGCGCGTGCTGTCGCTCTCGGGTTCGGTCAAGGCATCACCCGGCAAACACGGCCAACAACGGGCCCAGCACCAGACTGAGCGCGGCAAGCCCCAGCAGCAGGCGCGGCTGGTAGGGCAAACCGAAGACCCACAAAGTGACCCCGGCCATCAACACGGCAACCCATTCCACCAGGCCATGGGCCCAGCCCCGCTGGTGCACCGACAGCACCAGCGACACCAGCAGCAACAGCCAGCCTGCCAGGCGCAGGCTGCGCAACTGGCCACGGCCAGGCTTGCGCCCGAGCAGGTCGCTGAAGTGTTTTTCCATGGCCAGGCACAAGGCAGCGAACCCGGCAAAACCCATCAGGGCAATACTCAGCATCACTTCACCTCGACCGCTTCTACCGATGCCTTGGACGCCCGGGGCGCGCGCTTGGCAACCGGCTTTGGGGGGCGCAGCATCTTCGCTGCAGCCCAGGCCAGGAACGCCCCAGTGCCAAGCGCGGTGAGGTCGAAGCCGGCCATGGCCCAGTCACCGACGGCCACGGAGTGGTCCAGGCCCTGCCCTGTCGTCAGTGCATTGAGCAACGGCAGCAAGGCGAACGCCAGCGCGCCCAGCCCTAGCTGTTCACCCCAGGCCCTGCGCCCGGGGCGCAACGCAGCGTGCAGCAGTGACAACGCCCACAGCAGGAAGAAGCTGTTGATCTCCCAGTTGGCCCTGCCCTCCAGCCCCACTGGCAGCAACCGGTTGGCCCAGAAGAAAGCAGCCACGGCCAGCAGCAGGCCGCTCATGCTGGCGATGTTGAGCACCTCGACCAGGCGCAACTCGCCCGGGATGCGCTCGCTTTTGGCATGTTTGAGCTGGCGTTTGCCCAGCCACATCACCAGGCCCGTGCCGATCACTGCCGTGCCGGCCACGCCGAACACGAAGTACAACCATCGCAGCCAAGGGCCGGCGTAGTTGCCCATGTGCAGGCCGGCAAAGCTGAAGGAGGTCATCATCGCCGCGCTTTCCGGCGCGCCCTGGTTCAGCAGCGCCCCCGTGGCACCGTCGAAGGTCCAGCTGGCGCTGCGCTTGTAAGCGACGTGATCGGCGGCGGATTGCGTGAAGGTGACGCGGGCATTGAGGTCGCCTGGGTTCTGCACCTGGATGAAGCCGATGCGCGCACCGGGCACCTGCTCCTGAACCTTGGCATACAGGCGCTCCAGCGGGACCAGCGGGGTGGCGACATTGGCCACCTTGGGCACCTCGTCGCGACCGAACAGGTCATTGAAATAGCCATTGGTGTTGCCCCCGTAGCTGGCCAGAATACCGGCCGGCATCACCATGTACATGAACAGCACCAGGCTGCTGTAGCTGATCATCAGGTGGAACGGCAGCACCAGCACGCCGATGGCGTTATGGCCGTCCAGCCAGGAGCGCTGGCCCTTGCCCGGGCGGAACGTGAAGAATTCCTTGAAAATCTTCTTGTGGGTGATGATGCCGGTCACGAGCCCAAGCAGCATGATGAAGGCGCAGAATGTCGACAGCCAACGGCCCCAGGGGTAGGGCATCTGCAGCTCGAAGTGAAAGCGATAGAAGAAGTCGCCGCCGCGGCTGTCGCGCGCCTCCACCGGCTGGCCGCTCTGCGCGTCCAGGCTTTTTCTGACAAACCCCCGGCGTCCGCCTTCAGGGTCGCGCCAGCCCACGCTCAATGCCGCTTCCCGTTCACTCGGCAGGCGGATCATCCAGCTCGCCGAGTGCCCGGCGTTGGCTTCCAGGTAGCCCTGGGCCAGGCCCAGGCTGGCGAGCGGGTCGAGCGCATGGCTGCGCAGTTCGGGCTGCGCCCAGTGGCTGATCTCTTCCTTGAAGTACGACAGCGTACCGCTGAGGAAGATGGCGAACAGCAGCCAGCCGAAGATCAGGCCAGTCCAGGTGTGCAGCCAGGCCATCGCCTGGCGGAAGCCTTCCTTCATGGGTTTTTCATCCAGTAGGCGAGCCCATTGACTATTGCCAGTACCAGGCTCGGCAGCAGCACACCGAGCCAGGCCCGCCAGGCGCTGCGGCAGGCGAAGCACCAGATGAACGCCAACAGGTAGAAGACGAACGACAACAGCAAGCCGGTCAGGGTCGCATCGACCTGCGGCATGGGCGCCAGCAGCGCGACGCAGATGCTGACCATCGACGCCAGCAGGTAACCGCCCAGCAGCGCGGCCAGGCTGCGTGAGATCACGGCCAGGCGGTAGCTGAGCGGGGGGCCGGCGGCGGTGCGCTTCATAGCGGAGGTCCGGGGAAATTCGGGGATGCAATAGTAATGATTTCAATTCTCATAAGCAAAGTCTGAAAGGTCGGTTGCCGAGGCATCAGCATGCCACTACAATGCGAACAATTCTTACTACCAGTTGCGCTAGTTGGCGCCGGAGTATCACGGTGTCCAGCGCCCTCTCTTCCTCGGTCGAAGGTCTTTACCACGCCCACCACACCTGGCTGACCAGCTGGTTGCGCCGTCGCCTGGGCTGCCCGCAGAGCGCTGCCGACCTGGCCCAGGACACCTACGTGCGCCTGCTGCAGGCGCGCGAGGCACCGCAACTGGTCGAGCCGCGGGCATTCCTCGCCACCGTGGCCAAGCGCGTGCTGTGCAACCACTTCCGGCGCCAGGAACTGGAGCGCGCCTACCTTGAGGCGCTGGCGCAAACCCCTGAAAACGTAGCGCCGAGCGAAGAACAGAAGGCGATCATCTTTGAAACCCTGCTGGAGCTCGACCGCCTGCTCGACGGCCTGCCGCCCTTGGTCAAACGCGCCTTCCTGATGGCCCAGGTCGATGGCCTTGGCCAGGGCGAAATCGCCCGCGAGCTGGGGGTTTCGCTGGCCACGGTCAAGCGCTACTTGAACAAGGCAGCGCTGCGCTGTTATTTCGCCCTGTGAATACGTCGTTTTCGCCCCAGGTGGCCGAGCAGGCCGTGCACTGGTTGATCGAGTCGCAGGGCGACGACTTCGACGACACCCAGCAACAGGCGCTGCAACACTGGCTGCTGGCCGACCACGAGCATCAGCGCGCCTGGGCGCATATCCAGCAGGTCAACCAGCGCTTGCGTGGGGTCGCCTCGCCGGTGGTGCACGCCACGCTGCAGGCGCCGCCCTCCCCCGCACGGCGCCGGGCGCTCAAGGCTCTGCTGCTGCTGGGCGTGGCCAGTGCCGCCGGCTTGGGCCTGCAATCGCATAACCCGTTGCCCGGCCTGATGGCCGACTACCGCAGCCCGGTCGGCCAGCGCCGGCGGATGCAGTTGGACGACGGCAGCCTGCTGCAACTCAATACCCGCAGTGCCGCCGATGTGCGCTTCGATGGCCAGCAGCGCGTGGTAAGGCTGCTGGAAGGAGAACTGGCGCTGGACGTGGCCCGCGACGCCCGCCCTTTGCTGCTGCGCACGGCCGAAGGTGCCCTGCAACTGGACAGCGGGCGTTTCAACGTGCGCGAGTTCGAAGGCTTCAGCCTGGTGTCGGTGTTCAGCGGCAAGGCCAACTTCTCGGGCCAGGCGCTGCTGCCTGGGCAACGGGCGCGGTTCAGCACCAATGGCTGGCAGGCCATTGCCCCGCTGGACAGCAACAGCGGTGCCTGGGTCGACGGCATGCTGGTGGCCTCGCAAATGCGCCTTGGCGATTTTCTGGCCGAGCTTGGGCGTTATCGCCAAGGCCAGTTGGGCTGCAGTGAGCGCGTGGCCGACTTGCGGGTATCCGGTTCGTACCCGCTGGATGACAGTGAGCGGATTCTGCAGATGCTCGAGGTGGCCTTGCCGGTGAAGGTGCGGCGCTTTACCCGCTACTGGGTCACGGTCGAACCGCGGGTCAGCTGAAAAACTTTTCGATTACCTGAGCCATTTCCTGAACCTCGCGTGACAGAGAAGGCAGAACCCCTTCTCACAGGATCCGCCCCATGCCCCTGCGCCCCAGCCCCCTCGTCCACGCCCTGCTGCTCGCCACCAGCCTCGGCCTTGCCTCGCCGGCCCTGCACGCCGCCGAGGCGCGCACCTACCACATCGCCGCCGGCAGCCTGGAAGATGCCCTGAACCAGTTCGGCCGCGAAAGCGGTGCACTGATCTCGTTCGGCTCTCAGCTGACCCAGGGCCTGAACAGCCAAGGGCTGGACGGCCAGTACGATGTCACCGAGGGCCTTGACGCGCTGCTGCGTGGCAGCGGCTTGCAGGCAAGGCAAGAGGCCGACAATGCCTTCAGCCTGCAGCCCGTCGATGCCGCCCAGCCGGGTGCTGCCGTAGAGCTCGGCGCTTCGACCGTGGTTGGCGACTGGCTGGGCGAGGCGCAGCAGGACAACGTCTTCGAGCACCCCGGTGCCCGCGACGTGGTGCGCCGGGAGCAATTCGAACGCAGCGGCGCCACCACGGCACGCGAAGTACTCAACCGCATGCCCGGCGTCAACGCCCCGGACAACAACGGCACCGGCAGCCATGACCTGGCCCTGAACTTCGGTATCCGAGGCCTCAACCCACGCCTGGCTTCGCGCTCGACGGTATTGATGGATGGCATCCCGGTGCCCTTCGCCCCGTATGGCCAACCGCAGCTGTCGCTGGCGCCGATCAGCATGGGCAACATGGACGCGGTGGACGTGGTTCGCGGCGGCGGCGCCGTGCGTTATGGCCCGCAGAACGTCGGCGGCATCGTCAACTTCGTCACCCGTGCCATCCCCGAGCAGGCGACCTTCAAGGCCGCCATGCAAAACCAGGTCAGCCCATCCTCCAGCCAGGACGGGTTGAAGAACAGCGCCAACCTCTTGGTCGGTGGCACCAACGACAATGGCCTGGGCGGGGCGCTGCTGTACTCCGGTGTGCGTGGCGGCGACTGGCGCGAGCACAGCGACACGCAGATCGACGACTTGATCCTCAAGGGCAAGCTGCAACTGGACGAAGCCAACAGCCTGCACGCCATGGCCCAGTACTACGAGGGCGAGGCTGACATGCCGGGCGGCCTGAGCAGCGCTGACTTCGATGCCGACCCCTACCAGTCGACGCGCCTGAAGGACAAGTTCTGGGGCCGCCGTACCCTGTTCAACTTCGGCTACGACTACAAGCAGGACGACCGCCAGTTCAGCGTCAACAGCTTCTTCACCAAGACCCTGCGCAGCGGTTACCTGGACCAGGGCAGCTTCGTTTCGCTGTCGCCACGCGAGTACTGGGTGCGTGGCATCGAGACGCGCTTTTCGCAAGGCCTGGCCCTGGGCGAGAGCTGGCACGAACTGGGCATCGGCTACCGCTACGTCAACGAAGCCGGCCACGAACTGCGCTTTCGCGAACCGGTCAATGGCAACCTGCCCACCACCGCCAGCCGCAACGACCGCGACACCCGTGGCAGCACCGAAGCCCACGCCATCTACCTGGATGACCGCATCGACATCGGCCGCTGGACCATCACCCCGGGCATCCGCTACGAGATGATCGACTCCGAGCAGAGCAACAAGCTCAGCGGCCAGCGTTACCAGGGCAGCTACAACACGGCCTTGCCAGCGTTGAATGTGATGTACCACCTGACCGACAGCTGGAACCTGTACGCCAACACCGAAGGCTCGTTCGGCAGCGTGCAGTACAGCCAGATGCCCAACCGTGTGACCAGTGGCGAGGTGAAGCCCGAGAAAGCGCGTACCTGGGAAGTGGGCACCCGCTACGACAACGGAGACCTGCAGGCAGAGATCGGTGCATTCCTGATCAACTTCGACAACCAGTACGAGAGCAATCAGACCAACGATTCGGTGATCGCCCGCGGCGAGACGCGCCACCAGGGCATCGAGACCAGCGTGCGCTATGCGCTGGATGGTTTGAGCCCGGCGCTGGCCGGCTTCGATGTGCACGCCAGCTATGCCTTCGTTGACGCGACCATCCGCGAAGATGGGCCGAACAAAGGCAATCAGGTGCCGTTCTCTTCGCGCCACAAGGGCACGCTGGGGGTGGGTTATACCGAGGGGCCGTGGCAGCTGAACCTGGATGGCAGCTTCCAGAGCAGCCAGTATGCAGACAACGCCAACACCAGCGCCGAAAGCGCCGACGGCAGCACCGGGCGCATCCCCGGTTACATGCTGGTGAGCACCCGCGCCGGGTATGACTTCGGGCCGCAGCTGTCGAACCTGAAGGTGGCGGTGGGCGTGAAGAACCTGTTCAACCGCGAGTACTACACACGCTCGTTCGATGACAACAACAAGGGCAAGTACGTGGGTGAGCCGCGCACGGTCTATGTGCAGACGTCGGTAGCGTTCTGATCGAATGGCGGGCCGCGTTGCGGCCCTTCATGTGGATTTGCTACAAGAAATTTATTTTCAGAAAGGGCTTGAATTCGTTCCTCGGTTGCCTGACCTTAGAGTCAAGAGGCGAAGAAATTCCAAGGGCCTCAAGGGCCTAGGCACGCCTCCATGCGAGCAAGCTGAATAAGGATTGAATCATGCAAATCCAGGTCAACAGCAGCAACCATATCGAAGGCAACATCCGTCTCAACGAGTGGGTCCGCAGTACGCTGGAAGCCACACTCGAACGTTACGAGGAAGACCTCACCCGCATCGAGGTGCACCTGCGCGACGAGAACGGCGCCAAGCCCGGGCCGCATGACAAACGCTGCCAGATGGAGGCTCGCCCCAAAGGCCATCAACCGATTTCCGTGACCCACACCGCGACCTCGCTGGACCAGGCGGTCGACGGTGCTGCCAGCAAATTGAACAATGCGCTGGAACACTTCTACGGCAAACTGCGCAGCAAGCGTGGCGTACTGGAACTGAGTGATCCTGACGCCTGAGCTTTGCCAGTCGCGTTCACTTGAAAATGCCAGGGCCGCTCTGCGGCCCTTTCCGACCGCTCCGGCGCCCCGGCAAGGCCGCTCCTGCACCGACCGCGTGATGCACCTGTAAACAGGGCATGCGCGGACCTTGTAGGCGCGGCCTTGTGTCGCGATTGGCCGCAAAGCGGCCCCAATACCTACCTCTGCCATTAAACCAGGTCAGTTTTTGACCGCCTGCAGCAAAGGCTGTGGAAAGAGGTTTTCCAGGGTTTCCAGCAACCGCGCGTGGTAGATGGGCTTGCGGAAGAAGTCCAGCACCTGCAGGCGCAGCAGGTCGCTGACGTCATCCATGCTGGCATGCCCCGACATGACGATCACTGGCAGGTGCTGGCGGAAGGTGTGATCGCGCAGGCGCTTGATCAGGCCCATGCCGCTTTCTTCCGGCATGCGCAGGTCAGTGATCACCAGGGCAACGTCCGGGTGGCGGGTGAGCACTTGCAGGGCCGCTTTCACCGAGCCTGCGGTATGGCAGTAGTAGCCTTCGTTTTCCAGCAGTTCAGCCAGCTCCTGCAGGTGCTCTTCCTCGTCATCGACCAAAAGAATCTGCTGACGCGAGGAAGAGTTCTGCATGGGTGGCTCCTGTTCACCTGATTCGATGCTGGTGTTACTCACGGTTGAGCGTGGGTACTAAAGGATCCCGGATATCTTGGTGAACATGGCGGAGATCTGGCCCGAGATGGGGGTGACGAACGCCGCCAGCGCTACCGCCACCATCGCCGCGATAACCGCGTACTCGATACCGGACGCCCCGTCCTTGCGGTGCAGGAAGTTCTTGCAGTGAAGAGTGATCTTGTTCAGCAGCATGACCCAGCTCCTTGCGGCGACAGCGCCGGCGTTAATGGTGTCAAAGTGACGCCTATTTGCCATCAAAGGATCGCCAAGCCTGCGGCGTCTGCAAATGTAAAAAAGTATTAGTCGGCCAGTATTAGCCGGAAAGTATTAGCCCTGAAGAATCCCTTTAACCGGCTGTATTTATTAGGTTTGCAGCACCGCTTGAAAAATTTCCGCCGGCCTCATGGCGAAGAGTAAGGGTTGAGCTACCGTCCAATAGCGAAATAGTAACTTTTTGCCACTACTCGATCCGCGCAGGGAGGCCAGAGATGAGCAGTCGCTTGACCATGGTTCTGGCTGCGCTATTCCTGCTGGGGGCACTGCTAGCCGGCTATTGGGGGTTTGTATTGAGCCGCCCTGTCGCGCCGCCTGTACCCGTCGCCAGCGAAGTCGACCAGCCCACCGCCGTGATCGCACCGCCTGCCCCGCAACCGCCGGAGCCTCAGCGCTCCCCCCTGGTGGTGCTGCGCAAGGCCCTCCCCGCCAATACGCCAGTGACCGAAGACGACGTGGTAGTCGAGCGCCTGCAGGTGGTGCCCGCCGGGGGCTTCCAGGCTATCGAACAGGTGCTGGGACGCACCAGCGCCCGGCCCCTGGCAGCAGGCAGCTGGCTCGACGCGTCCAGCTTCGAGGCTGGCGGGCCGCTGTCGCGGATGATCCGCGTGCACGAGCGCGCGGTTGCCGTGGGCGTGGACGACGTGGTCGGTGCTGCGGGGCAAATGCACCCGGGCGATTATGTCGACGTGCTGCTGTTCCTGCGTGAAGAGGCCAACAACCCGCAGTCCTCGGCCCAGGTGGTGTTACCTGCCCTGCGTGTGCTCAGCGTCGGCGAGCAGATGGGCCTGGCCAATGACGGGCGCCCGGCGCAAACCGCCGAAGAACAAAAGGCCCGCCGCGAGCAGGCCACTTCAAACAGCCTTGGCTCCACTACCCGCACCGTAGTCCTGGCCGTGCCCGAAGCCTTGGCCAGCCGGCTGATGCTGGCGGCCCAGGTGGGCTCCCTGCGCCTGGCCGTGCGCAGTGCCGACGAACAGCGCCTGGCCCGCTACTGGGCTGAGGCAGATAGCCTACCGCAGGTAGAGAGCATCAAGCGTGAACTCTACCGGTTCAGCCAATTGTCCCAGTCGCCGCTGGCCAATACCGCCCAGGTCCCTGCCGTGGCGAGCATGCAGATCATTCGTGGGGCGCAGGCCGCCGACGCCAACAAGACACCCTGACAAGGCAAGGATGCAGTATGCGTAGTTCCGAGCGTTGCAGTTCAAGACGATTCTTCAGCCCTGCGTGCCTGGCCCTGCTCACGGCGGCGCTGCTGCCACAGGCCCATGCCGCCAGCAAAGGCTGCGAAGCCTTCAGCCAGTTGCCCTCGGTCATCGAAATGGACCAAGGGCTGCAACAGGAGCTACGCCTGCCGTTGACGATCACCCGGGCCGCCGTCGGCGACCCCAAGGTCGCCGATGTGCAGGCCAGCGGTGACCGCGCCGTGCTGGTGACCGCCGTGAGCCAGGGCAATACCACCCTCATGCTGTGGACAGCCTGCGCCCCCGCCCCGCACCGGGCCATGCTGTTCGTCAAGGGCCAGGCCAGTGCCGACATGGCCGAACACAGCCTGCCGCCCTCGCTCGACCCTCAGTTGCCTAGCCAGGTACAGGCCGACATCCGCTTCGTCGAAGTGCGCCGCACCAAGTACAAGGAGGCTGGCGCGCGGCTGTTCTTCAGCGGCTCGAACAACAGCCTGATCGGCTCGCCGGGCACCGTACCGGGCACCTCGGTGACCCCTGGTGCAGTGCCGGTCGTGCCACCCTTGATTCCGCTCGACGACGGCGTCTTCAACATCGTCTGGGGTGGCGGCAGCAGCCGCTTCCTGGCCGCCATCAACGCACTGGAGAACAGCGGCTTCGCCTACACCCTGGCGCGGCCCAGCCTTACCGTGCTCAGCGGCCTGACGGCAAGCTTCCTGGCCGGTGGTGAAATCCCCATCCCGGTCCCCAGCTCCGGCAGCGACAACGTCTCGATCGAGTACAAGGAATTCGGCGTACGCCTGGCCCTGACCCCGACCGTGATCAGCCGCGACCGCATCACCCTGAAGGTCGCCCCTGAAGTCAGCGAACTCGACTACACCAATGCGGTGACCATCGCCGGCACGCGGGTACCGGGCCTGAGCGTGCGGCGCACCGACACCAGTATTTCCCTGGCCGATGGCGAGAGCTTCATCATCAGTGGCCTGGTCGGCAACAACACCCGCTCGGCCGTGGACAAACTCCCAGGGCTGGGCAACCTGCCGATTCTGGGTGCGTTCTTCCGGCAGTCGGCACTGGTGCGCGAAGAAACCGAGCTGCTGATGATCGTCACCCCGCACCTGGTCCAACCCCTCGCCGCCAATGCCCGCCTGCCGCAACTGCCGGGCGAAGGGCTGCGCACCTATGACCCAAGCTGGGGCCGGCTGTTCTTCCTGGAAAACGGCAACTTCGATGGCCGCAACGGGTTATCACAATGAACGAGATCCTCAACCAGACCTTCCTGGCCATTACCCGCAACGAAGAAGACCTGCAATGGCTGCAGAGCGCGCTGGCCCCCCAGGGCCAGGTGATCGGCGCCAATGCCGGCAGCCTCGACGAACTGCTGGCGCTGGTCAACGCCACGTTCAGTACCCTGGTGTTCATTGGCCTGGACCGCGAGCAACTGGTCACTCAGTGCGCGCTGATCGAGGGCGTGCTGGAAGCCAAGCCGATGCTGGCGATCGTCGCCCTCGGCGATGGCCTGGACAACCAGCTGGTGCTGCATGCCATGCGCGCCGGTGCCCGCGATTTCGTCGCTTATGGCTCGCGCGCCAGTGAAGTGGCCGGGCTGGTGCGGCGCCTGGGCAAGCGCATGCCGACCGTCACCAGCAACCCCAGCCTGGGTGGGCTGACCGTGGTGTATGGGGTGCAGTCGGGTGCCGATGGCGCGTTGCTGACCACGCACCTGGCGCGGGTGGTGCAGGAAAGCGGCCAACAGACCCTGCTGCTCGACCTGGGCATGCCGCGCGGCGACAGCCTGGCCCTGCTCGGGCTGGAGGCGTCGTTCTATTTCGGCGATGCCTTGCGCCACCTGCGCCGGCTCGACACCACGCTGATCGACAGTGCCTTCACCCGCGACAAGAAAGGCCTGCGCCTGCTGACCTGCGCGGTGAACGACGAGCCGCTGCACCTGACCAGCCCTGCCGAGCTGTACATGCTGCTCAGTGCCCTGCGTCAGCATTTCCAGCACATTGTCGTGAACCTGACCGGGCATGCCGACAGCGAAGCGCTGCGCACCATCGTCAGCCACTGCGACAAGCTCATCGTCTACACCGACCAGAACATCATCGATTGCCGGCGCAACCTGGAAGTGCTTGAGCTGTGGCGTGACCATGGCATCAAGCTGGAGCATGCCAGCCTGCTGGTCGACCGTTACCTGAACAACGTCGCCCCCGACGCCGACAGCCTGGCCAAGCGCTATGCCCTGCCGCTGCTCAAGGTCTTGCCCGACAGCCCCGAGGTGCGGCTGAACGTCAAGAACCAGGGCCTGAGCCTGTTCGAACTGGCCCCACGGGAAAACTTGACCCAGGCGCTGCGCAGCCTGGGTGAACGCCTGGCGCTGCGTTCGGAAAACCTCCCGCCACCGGCCTTCACCTGGCTACGCCGGCTGTGGGGCAGCAAATGAACGGCGACCTGCCTTTCGGCGGCCACCAGCACAGCGCGAGCGACCCCTATGCGCTCAAGCGCGCGCTGCACCGCTTCGCCATCGACGCCATCGAGGACAGTGGCCGCAACTTGCTGGAAGGCGCGCGCCCGGCACTGACCCAGTTCGTGCTGGAGCAGGTCGGCGATTACGTCGCGCGCCTGCGCCTGGCCTTGTCCCGCTACGAAATGGAGCGCCTGGCAGAAGAACTGGTCGATGAGCTGACCGGCTTCGGGCCGCTGGAGGTGCTGCTGCGTGACGCCAGCGTTACCGAAATCCTGGTCAACGGCCCGCACCGGGTATTCGTGGAACGCGCCGGGCAGTTGCAGCAGACCGACCTTCGTTTCATCGACGCTCACCACGTCGAGCGCGTCATGCAGCGCATTCTCGCCCCGCTCGGGCGGCGCCTGGACGAGTCGTCGCCGATGGTCGATGCACGCCTGCCCGATGGCAGCCGGGTCAACGCGATCATTCCGCCGGTGGCGCTGGATGGCCCGTGCCTATCAATCCGCAAGTTCCGCCAGGACATGCTCAAGAGTGCCGACCTGCTGGCCACCCGCGCCATCGACCAGCACATCTTCGACTTCCTCGAACGCGCGGTTGGCCGGCGCTGCAACATCCTGGTCAGCGGCGGCACGGGCACCGGCAAGACCACCTTGCTCAATATCCTCAGCCAGATGATCGCCCCGCGCGAACGCCTGGTTACCATTGAGGACGTCGCCGAACTGCAGCTGAACCACCCCCACGTGGTACGCCTGGAAACCCGCCCGCCGAATGCCGAGGGGCACGGCGAGATCAAGGCCAGCGAGCTGATCCGCAACGCCCTGCGCATGCGCCCGGACCGCATCATCCTGGGCGAGATCCGCGGCACCGAAGTACTCGATGTACTCACCGCGATGAACACCGGCCACGATGGCTCGATGAGCACGGTGCACGCCAACACCGCGCAGGATGCGCTGCTGCGCCTGGAAACCCTGGTCGGCCTGAGCGGGCGACAGATCGCCGAAAAGACCTTGCGGCAGATGATCTGCGCGGCGCTGGACGTGGTCATCCAGCTGACTCGCCTGCCCGATGGCCGGCGCTGCGTCAGTGAAGTGCTGGAGGTGGTCGGCGTACGCGACGACGTGTACGTGACCAACACCTTGTTCCGCCTCGACCGCCGCGGCGGCGACGTGTTCCTGCGTGAAGCGCCCAACCCTGCTGGCAGCAAGCTGCGCAACGAAGGTGTGCTGTGATCGGGCCCGTGCTGTTGGCGCTGTCGCCGCTGTTGCTGGGCGTGTCGCTGATGCTGTTTCGCCTGGGGCTGTACAAGCGCAGCGAACAGCGGGTTCTCCAGCGCCTGGGGCGAGCCTTCCAGGTGGTACGCAACGGCAACGCACGGCGCGACTGGCTCGACCCGTTGTTGCAGCGTGCCGGGCTTGGCGCCGCCGAGTGGCAACCGCGGCGCTGGCTGCTGGCCTGGTTCGGCCTGGTGCTGCTGGCGCTGCTCGCCTCCGGCTGGGTGGCCGCGCTGATGATGCTGGTGAGCCTGCCGCTGCTCGGTTATTTCACCCTCAGCTGGCTGTACCGGCAGCGCGTGCGGCAGCTGGTCGAACAATTGCCTGCACTGCTGGATTACAGCGTGCGTAGCCTCAAAGCCGGCCGCACCCTCAACGACGCCGTGCTCGGCGGCATCGACAGCACCCGCGAACCGTTGCGCTCGACCATGACCCGGGTGCGGCGCAACGTGCAGCTGGGGGTACCGCTGGATGATGCCGTGAACGAACTGGCCGAGCTGTATGGCCAGGACGAACTGCGGTTGTTCGCCCTGGGGTTGCGCATCAACCGGCGCTACGGCGGCAACACCAGCGAGCTGCTGGAGAACCTGATCAAGCTGATCCGCGAGCGCGAACAAGGCAGCCGCCAGCTCAAGGCCATGACCGGCGAAACCCGCATCACCGCCATGGTGCTCGGCGCCTTGCCGCTGTGCATGGCCGGTTACTTCCTGATGGCCAACCCGCGCTACCTGCTGGCCATGTGGCAAGACAGCGCCGGGCAGATGATGCTGCTGGTGGCTTTCGCCCTGCAGGCGCTTGGCTGCCTGGTGCTGTGGCGCATGATGAGGAGCTTGTGACCATGGCCCTGCTGCTGTGCGCCCTGTGCCTTTTGATCGCGGCCACCTTGCTTGGCCTGCAGGCCGCTCGCCAGTTGCGCGCCCGTTACCTGGTCGCCCGGCGGCTGCAAGGCCGCCTGGCACGCGATGAACGCCTGGGGGATTGGCTGCACTGGCTGGGCAGCAGCCCACTGGGGCAGCGCTTGCAGAAGCTCGACGGTGAAACCCAGGCCTTGCTCGACCGCGTCGGCTGGCGCCGCAGCCGTCAGCGCGCGCTGTTCGCCGCCGTGCAACTGGGGCTGCCGCTGGTCGCGCTGCTGCTGACCTTGATCTTGCAGCAAGGCGTGATGGGCGGTGACGCGGTGCACTGGCTGATCTGGCCGTTGTGCGCACTGGGGGCCTGCTACCTGCTGCCAAAGCGCTTGCTGGCGGTGGCCGCCACGCGCCGCCAGCAACGCATCGCTCTGGAAGTGAGCCTGCTGATTCCACTGCTGCGCATCCTCTTCGAAACCGGCCTTGCCGTCGAGCAGGCGCTGCGCGTGCTGAGCCAGGAAGGCCGAGCGCTGGTGCCGGAGATCAGCGACGAGCTGCGCCAGGTACTGCAACGGGTGGACTCGGGCCTGGCGCTGGGGCCGGAGCTGGAGAAGACCGCACGCGTTCTGGCGGTGGACGAGTTCATCGATACCTGCGTGATTCTCCAGCAGTTGCTGGTGCAGGGCAGTGGCGCGATGAAGTCGCTGCTGGCGCTCAAGGACCTCCTGGACGACCGGCGCCTGACGCGGATGCAGGAACGGGTTTCGAAAATGTCGGCAAAGATGTCAGCCGTGATGATGGTATTCCTCTTCCCGGCGTTGCTCATTGTTTTGGCTGGGCCGGGGTTTTCCGCTTTGGCGCGGGCCTTGGGCCCCTAGGGAGTGATGGATGAAAGCAATGCTGTTGATGGCCAGCCTGATACTGCTGGCCGGTTGCGCCGGGCACCCGCCGGAGGGGCTCGGGCAACTGTTCGGTACCCCCAGTTGCGGCAAGCCTGACGCCGACCAGCAATTGGCGTTGAACCTGGCAGACGAGATGCTCAACGACGGGCGCCCGCACGCCAGCCTCGCGCACCTGCAGCAGTTGCCAGACGCCCTCGACCAGGTACGCCTGCGCAAGGCCAGGGTCTCGCGCCTGCTCGGGCTCGGCGAGGCCGAACCGCTGTACCGTAGCCTGCTCGGCGGCTGCCTTGCCGCCGAGGGAGAGCATGGCCTCGGGCAACTTGCCTCGGCCCGGGGTGACGATGTACAGGCCTTGCAGAACCTGCAGCGGGCGGTGCGCCTTGCCCCCACCGACGAGCGGGTGCGCAACGACCTGGGCGTGGTGCTGATGAGCCTGGGCCGGTACGAACAGGCGCGGTTCGAATTCCTCACCGCCATGGAACTGAAGGATGACAACCCGCTGCCAGCCGTCAACCTGGTGACCCTTTCGCTGCTGCAAGACAACTGGCAGCAAGCGACTGACCTGGTCGGCCGGCTGCGGCTGAAACCTGTGCAGTTTGCCGAAGCCCAGGCCCGCGCCAGCCAGATAAAGGCCAACGGGCGTGGGCCGATTGCCTCGGCCAGTGGCACCGGTGTAATGGTCAACTGAGGGAAAGGAGAAGGTCATGATCAGGTATGTGATGCTGATGGCCTGCTGCGCCAGCGTATCGATGGTGTCGGCCGATGACACCCCACGCCAGCCACGCGAAGCGCTGACGGCCACTGAAGCGCTGCTGCGGGTGCAGTCCAGCGGCGAGCAGGCTTCGCCCCGCTTGCAGGTACAAACGGCGCGCGAGCGCGACCTGTCCAAGCAGCGATGGCTGGAAACCTACAAGTACGCCATCCCGGATTTCTACCGCTGGACCAAGGTGACCGAGTCGAACAACTGACACCCCATGCATCACTGAAGGCAGGCGCTGGTCAGCAGAAAACCCGCCAGCACACAGGGCGCGAACGGCTGTTTTTCACCCGCGCGCCCTGCCCCGCGCCCCAGCAACCGCCGCACCAGCGCCCATACCAGCAACGCCGCTCCGGCCCCGATGAACGTGCCGAGCAGGTAATCCTGGCTGGTGGCCAAAGCCAGTGCAGCGAGCAACTTGACGTCGCCGGCACCAAAGCGTCCGAGCACGTAGCCTGGTAGCGTGAGCAGCAGCACGATAGCCAGTGCCCAGCCAGCATCGGTGGCCTGGGCACCGACCCAGGTACGCCCGGTAAACGCCAGCCACGCCAGGGCACAGGCGGCGACGCCCAGGGTCAGGACGTTGGAAATCTGCCGTTCGCGGACATCTTGTCCGCTGCACAAGGCAAGCCATGCTAGCAGGGCAATGCTGGATATTGGCAATTGGCCATCCCTGTTCGTCGAACGGTTCTATGCTGTCAGTCAGGACTCATCGTCAGGGTAGACGCAATCATGCAAGCAGGCCCGGCAGCACGGCAAAAAGGCGCGGCAGCCCTGGAGTTCGTCGCCGTCTTCATGATCTTTTTCACGGTGTTCTACGGCCTGGTCAGCTACACCTTGCCGATGCTCATGCTGCAGTCGTTCAACCAGGCCAGCAGCGAGGCGGTACGCCGCTGCGTCGCCCTCGACCCGAACAGCGCGAGCTATGCCACCGATGTACAGACCCTTGCCCGCAGCGTGATAAGCCAGCAGCTGGCCTGGATGCCCGCCGGGCTCGACTTTCGCCCAGCCAGCGATGCGCAGGTAACCCTCGGTGCAAACAAGGTCCTCACCGTGACGATCAATTATCCGAAAGCGAAACTGATCAATGTATTGCCGCTGCTGGTGGTCCCGCTGATTGGCGAGGTGCCGCGTTTGCCCGCGACCCTGCGCGCTGAAGCGAGCCTGCAGCTGTGAGCGGCCTGTTCGATCGCTGGCGTGGCAGCCACGCCGCCGAGCCGGCAACCGAAATGCCGCAAAGCGTCGGCCTGCAGGTGTGGCTGGATGATCAAGGGCAGGTGCTGCGGCTGTCCGGGCCGTTGCGCACGGTGCTGGCCGTGCCCAGTCAGGCGCGCCCCCGAGTGCATGATTACCTGTACCGGCACAGCTGGCTGGTGCTCGAAGGCGTGCCCGCCGACTGGCAAGGGCAAGCCCTGGATCTGGACTTTCATACCGTGCACGGCCAGGCCCTGCACACCCGCGGCTGGCTGCAACGGCAGGCTGTCGGCTGGCTGCTGCAGCTGTTCGATATCGGCGACCTGCTGCGCCAGGGCGATCGGCAGGCGCAATGGCTGACCGTGCGCCACCTGGCCGCCGACATGGGCCAGGCCGTGCGTGACTGCAGCGAAGAATGGCTGGCGCAGACCACCGCCGAGCAACTGCAAGGCCTTGCCGAGCACTGGCATGCAGGGTCGGTGCGCCTGCTGCTGGCGGACGAATCAGGCTGGCGTACCTACGCCTGCAGCGAGGGCGACTGGCCCTGGGCCGATGACGAACGCCTGCAACCCTGGCTGCAGGCGTTGCCACCCCGCTTCCACCAGGTGCAGGCAAACTCGGCGCAATGGCGGGCATCGTGTGCAGGGTTGCCGTTGTTGCTCTTGCCGTACAGCCACGGCCATGCCACCCAGGCCTGGTTGCTCTGTGCGGGCGCACGCTTGCCCCCTGCACCAGAGGCAGCCCAGGCGCTGCTGCAAGCCTTGCTCGAACCCTTGCTGGCCCGCCTTCGCCAGTACCAGCTGCAGCAACGCTCGCGCCACCTCGACGAACTGCAGCAGCAACTGGGCGCAGGCTGGTGGGAGTGGCCCGTGCAAGGCCCCCTGCATTTCGACCCGGCCCTGGCCGCAAGCCTTGGCCTGCCGTGCGAGGTCAGCATCGAGCAATGGTTGTCGCGCCTGCACCCGGCTGACCGCGAGGCTGCGCACATGGCCCTGGAGCAACTGCGCGATGGCGTTGCCCTGAGCCTCAGCCTGCGGCTGCACGAAGCCGACAGCGTGGCCACCCCGCGCTGGTTGCACTGGGTCGGGCAGCGGCATGGCCGGCAGGCGCGCGGTTTTCTGCTCGACATCAGCGCGCTGAAGGCCCAGGAGCTTCAAGCCGGGGCCGCCCGCGCGCGGCTGGAGAACCTGATCGCCAGTTCACCTGCGGTGATCTACATCCAGCGCTATGCCGACGGTGCGCTGCACAGCGAGTTTTTCAGCGCCAGCCTGGCGCCGATGCTGGGCTGGCCCAAGGACAGCGAACTGTCGCGCCAGCCAGGCCAGGCCGTGCACCCGGATGACCGCCTGATCTGGCTCGAACGCACACGCACGCTGCTGCGCGAGGGCCAGGTACGCAGCCGTTATCGCCTGCGTGACCACCTGGGCGGCTACCACTGGGTACTGGACGAAGCCCGACTGCTGCGCGATGACCTGGGCCAACCCGTCGAGGTGGTCGGCCTGTGGCTGGATGTCAGCGAAGCGACCGAAGCCGCCGAACGTGTGCGCCAGAGCGAAGAGCGTTACCGGGTGCTGGTTGAAGACTCACCGGCGATGATCTGCCGCTACACCCCGGACCTGCAGCTACTGTTCGGCAACCGGCCGCTCGCCGAACAGTTGGAGTGCGCGCCGGAACAGCTGATCGAGATGAACCTGGGCCAGTGGATGTCCGACAGCCAGCGCCTGGCGTTCGTGCAGCGCCTGGCGGCGCTGACCCCACAGCAGCCATTGAGCAGCGCCGAGGTCTGCCTGCAACTGCCGGGGCACAGGCATGCATGGTGGGTATGGGCCGAGCGTGGGCTGTTCGATGAACACGGGCAACTGCTGGAAGTGCAGGCGGTGGGGCGCGACAACACGCAGGTACGGCACAGCCAGCAGCAACTGCTGCAAGGCGCCAAGATGGCCACCCTGGGCGAACTGGCAACCGGGCTGGTGCATGAAATCAACCAACCGCTGAATGTGATGCGGCTGGCCGTGGCCAATACCCTCAAGCGCCTGCAAAGCGGTGAGGCCGACATCGAATACCTGACAGGCAAGCTGCAGCGCATCGATGCCCAGGTCGAGCGTACCGCATGCCTGGTCGAGCACCTGCGCACCTATGGGCGCCGCTCTGAAGTCGAACGCCAGGCCTTTGCGGCATGGGTTGCGGTGGACGGCGCAGTGGCGCTGCTGGCCGAAGGGTTGCGCGGCAAGGGGCTGGCCTTGCAGATAGAGGAACCGGACCTGTGCCCGGAAGTACTGGGCCATGAAGACCAGCTGGAACAGGTGCTGATCAACCTGATGGTCAATGCCCGGGACGCCTTGCTCGAACGGCAGGTTGCCAACCCGCGGATCCGTGTGACCCAGCACATCGAGCCAGGGCAACTGTGCCTGCTGGTGGAAGACAACGCCGGCGGCATCGACCTGCGCCTGCTCGAGCGCCTCTTCGAGCCATTCTTCACCACCAAACCCGCCGGCGTGGGTACCGGGCTCGGGCTGTCGGTCAGCCACGCTATCGTCGAGGCCATGGGCGGCAGGTTGGAGGTAGTCAACGGCACAGAGGGCGCGTGTTTTCGGGTGCTGCTACCGGTCTACAGCACCAACTGAGCGCGGCCGTTGGAGCAACTGAGGTTGGCGCCGACCTCGGCGTTGACCAGGTCGATGCCTAGCACTTTCAACAGCACGTTCAGTATCGGGTCGATCAGCGGGCTGAGCAGGCCTTTGATCAACGGGTCGAGAATACCTTTGACCGCGGTGAGCACGTTGCCGACGATCACCAGGACGTCGCCCAGACCGCTGTTGACGGTAGGTTTGAATGCCTGCAACTGGACGCCCAGCAAGGTGTCGCTGAGGCTGCCAACCACGTTGTCGTTGATCGTGCGCATGCTCAGGTAGGCGGCGGGCTGGCCGATGTTCGGCGGCTCACTGGTGGGTGCCTGGAACACCAGCGAGTGCTCCACAGGGCCGCTGCCCAGCAACTTGCTGTCGACCCGCAAGCCCAGGCCGCCGCCGGCGTAAGGTATGCGCGCCTCGCAGGTGCCGAGGATCAGCAGCTTGGTACAGCGCTTGGTGCCGATGTCGATCAATGGCAACGCCTTGACCGCGGTAGTACCGGTGGTGAAGAACGCCGTGGTGGACTCGAAACGCCCCACCGCAAGCTTGGCCGCAGAGCTTTGCGCCCGGGTGGTCAAGCGCTTGGGCGAGCAACTGAAGGTATCGGAAGACAGCGGGTCGAGGCGCGTCGTGGCTTCGGCGACCTCCAGGCCGATGTCCAGCAGGAGTTTGTCGGGGACCAGCATGATATCGGTCACCGTGCACGGCACCCCCAGCAGGCAGAGCACCGATTCCAGGGTCGATGCCAGGTTGAGGCTGAGCAGGTTGTTGAGCACGTTGGTCAGGGGCGAGACCAGGTCGAGCACGGCGTTGACCAGCCCGAAGATGGTGTTCAGCAACGGCAGGTCGAGCGAAATCATCGCCCGCACCTGCGCAGTGTGCACGCGCAGTTCATCCGTGCGTGGGTCGCCCACGGCCGAAATCTGTTGCGGCTCGATCACCTTCAGGCGCACCCGGCCATTGACCAGGCCCAGCACGCTGATCGGCAGATCGGCATTGGCAGCGCTCTGGCTGGCCGCCAGCTGGATCACGCCCTGCACCAGCTGCAGCAACTGGATGCTGGCATCCAGGCCGGCTTGGGCGGTGCCGTTCTGGATATCGAGGATGTCGCCCAGGTTCAGCAGTGTGCCGTTGCTGGTACCCAACGCCAGTTTGCCCAGGTTGGTCACCACATCGACGGCAGCGCCGCTCTGCTGCAGTACCTTGACCGCGGCCTGCAGCAGTTGCGTGGCAGTGGCGTCGGCCTTGAGCAACTGCTGGTAGTCACCCACCTGCAATTTCAGGTCGACGGCCAGCTGGTCGAGATAACTGAGCAGGTTGATGTTGGTGGCGGCGATCCCTTTCCAGCCGGCCAGGTCGAGCTGCACGCTGCCGCCCAGGGCACCGAGCAAGGCATTGAGCAACACTGACTGGCGCGAATCGACCGTGGCCAGCGTGGTGCGAATGCTCAGCATCGCCTGCGGCGGCAACGGTTTCGACGCCACCGCGTGGGCGTGCAAGGTGGTGGTCAGGGGCACGCCGCTGCCCTGGACCAGGGTATAGAGACCGCCGGCGATGCTGGTGGTGACGGTGTTGCTGACGTCCACCCTGATCGCTTCGCTGCGGGTGTTATCGCCGGTGAAGGTGCGCAGGCTGTTGGCGCCGGTCTGCAGATAACCGCAGCTGGCCACCAACGGGTCGTCGGCTGCATGGCCGTTACGGGTGGCGGCAACCCGCGCGATGGCCGTGGCCTGGGGGCCGCTGCCGCTGCACAAGGCGTATTGGCCGGCGGCTTCCAGCGCCGCCATGTCGGCAATGCGTTGCAACTTGCGCTGTTCGAGGTAAAGCCGGCCGCTGTCGAGCACCACCAGCAGGAACAACAAGGCCATGGCCAAGGTAGTCACGGCCATCAGGCCGATCGCGCCCCGTTGGCGGGTTGCGGACGAGGGAACCACGCGCACTCCTTTGCAGGCCTCAGGCCAGCCTTCGCGGCTTCGGTCACAGGAGTGTAGTCACGATAGTGGCTAATTGCCTTGCCCGATCGTGCATGGCACGGTCGATCAATGGCCGTGAACCAACCCGACGATTGCCCGGTCAACTTCTGCAGTCAATCTTTGCAGACCCCGACCATGAACAACCCCTTCGAACAGATCAGCGCCGCTTTCGCCCCCGAGTACCGGGTAAACCTGAGCATCGAACGCCTCGATGGCAGCATCATGCTCACCCTGTCCGACGATGCCGGCGTGGTCGCCAAGCGCCTGATCAGCCAGGCTCAGCGCAATGACCCGGTGCGCCTGCAGCGGGTCATCGACAGCATTCGCCTGGGCCTGGCCATCGAACTGGGGCAGAACCCCTTGCAGGTTCTGGCCGCACTGACCCGCGAAGCGGCCCCTGAGGCACGACCGTTTGCGCTAGCCGGCGTGGCCAACTGAGTTATCAGCCCAGCGTCACCAGCATTCGCCCGATTTCACGCTCCAGGTCAGACAGGCTCACGCCCCCTGCCCGGTGCGCGGGGTCGAACGTATGCGGTTTGTGAAACAGGCCAAACAGGCCCTGGTCGTAGGTCGGTTCCTGGTTTTGTTTCAGCCAGTACAGAGACTCCTCCACCAGGGAACGGCTAGCGACCACTTCGAGCTCGATGACATCGGCGACTTCGGTGACATGCACCTCATCGGGGTCAAGCCTCAGCGCGTATTTGAGATGGGCATGTACTTTTTCCGCTGTAATACTCATGGCTGTTCTCCTTGGGCGCCCATCGACCGCAACCGAGTGTCACGATGCTCCCCTGAGCGCCAGCCAGGATTCAACAGCAGCCAAGGCAGACCTTGGCGCTAGATAGGTAGCCCCTTACTTGCCGTCTTCCACTTCCTTGCCGTTGGCGTCCAGCACCTTGGTCGAGGGGTAGCGGTACGAGGCGTAGCGCACCACCAGGATCGAAAACGCCAGCAGCAGGATGCCACCGCACAGGTACAGCAGGCCTTCATCCGGCGCCTTGTGGTGCGAGACATCGCCGATCAGCAGGCGGGTCAGCGCGGTGATCGCCACGTACAACAGGAAGCGGATCGGCATGTGGTTGGTCTTGAAGTAGATACCGACCATCGCCCCGAGCTCCAGGTAGATGAACAGCAGCAGGATGTCATCGACACTGATCCCGCCCTTGCCGAGCATGTCCAGGAACGTCACCACCGCCGCGTAGGCGGTAATCGCGCCGATGCCGAACAGGGCGAGGTAGTGGAATGCCTCGACGCACAGATTGCCCAGCGAGTCGGCCGAGCCATGCAGGCCCTTGCGCAGCTTTTCCGCCCATTTGATGTTCACGATATCCAGCTCCCCGATACGACCTGAAGGATGATGCGTCACCTGTGTGACGCTTGTGTCATGCAGTTAAAGGGCCAGGCCCCTGCCTTGGAAGGCGACCGATTGCCGCAAGGCACCTGTGGGCTACGCTTTTTTGCGGCAACGCTTGATTCAGAGGTGCCATTGCCATTACTGTATGCGCATACAGTAATCGATCAACCAACCGCAAAAAGGCACAGAGGTGATGAATGGCCGTCGAAGTGGTGTACCGCAGCAGCCGCGACCCGGAGCGCTTGTTCATGGATAAGGCCGAAGCAGACCGTCACGACAAGATGCTCGAGCTGGCCGAACGCCTGGCCGAGGTGTTGCAGAAGGCGGTGCCTTCATTGACCGAACAGCAGGTCGAAGAAGCCGGTATTTACATGGCCAAGAACCGTGACGTGTTTGCCCGGGCGTTCAAGAGCCAGCCGGATGCGTTGGCAGAATTGCTGGATGGCAGTGCTGCAGAGTGATTTCGGGGGACTTTGCAGGGGTTACATTGCGTGTTCGCGCAGGTAAATCACAAGGCCTGCTAGCGCTCATCGTATAACAACCGCTCCGCCAGCATCTGCGCCACCCTCGCCGGTGAGCGCTTTTCGGCCTGGGCGTGGGCATACACTTCGGTCAGCCGCTCGGGGATCCGCGCCAGTTGCGCAGTGATGGTGCTCAGCTCTTCGCCGCGGTGTTTCATCGCCACGTAGATCAACCCACCCGCATTGATCACGTAATCCGGCGCATAGAGAATGCCGCGGTTTTCCAGCTGGTCAGCCACCTGCAAGGTGGTGAGCTGGTTGTTCGCCGCGCCAGCCACCGCAGCACAACGCAGCTGCATCACCGTCTGGCCATTTAGCACCGGCCCCACGCCACACGGCGAGAAAATATCGCAGGGCGTGCTGATCAAGGCATCGTTGGTGACCGGGTGAGCATTGAACTGCTCCACCGCCAACCGTACCCGGCCTGGGTCCAGGTCACTCACCAATAGCTCGGCACCGGCTGCATACAACTGCTCGGCCAGGGCATAGCCGACGTTGCCCAAGCCTTGTACCGCCACGCGCAAGCCCTTGAGGTCGCTGCTGCCCAGGCGGGCCAGGCAGGTGGCACGGATGCCGGCGAACACCCCCATGGCCGCATGCGGTGAAGGGTCACCGGATGCCGTGGTGCTGGTGACATGCGGCGTGCTCTGGGCGATGCAGTCCATGTCCAAGGTCGAGGTGCCGCTGTCCACGGCAATGATGAACCGCCCTTGCAAGGTATCGATGAAGCGGCCGAACGCCTCGAACAACGCCGCACGGTTTTCCACATGCGGGTTGCGCATGATCACGGCCTTGCCGCCGCCCAGCGCCAACCCGGCCAGCGCCGCTTTGTAACTCATGCCCTGGGCCAGGCGAATGGCATCGGCCATGGCGCTTTCGTCATCGGCATACGGCAGGTAGCGGCAGCCACCCAGCGCCGGGCCGCGGATTTCGCTATGAATCGCCACCACTGCCTTGAGGCCAGTCTTCGGGTCGGTGAAGAGGTGCAGCGATTGGGTGCGGGTGCTTTGCATCAGCGCGAACATCGGCGGGCTCCCCTGCGAGGTGCTCCTACCAGTATAGGCATCGGCTTACGCCCCACAGGGCGACCGGACCACTGGACGAATCACGGCGCCAGGGCTATTACTCAAACGTATGTGGAGATGCCCCAATGAACCCACGCCAAGCCTGCCTGGCCTGCCTGGAACGCGAGCCGGTCGCCCTGCTGGAAGCCGCCTTGTGGATTGCCGTCGAGCACGATCGGAAGGTCGAGCCCGCGGCCAGCCTTGCCACCGTGAATCATCTGCACAGTGAAATCAGCGCCAGCCTGCCAATGCTGCCACTGGCAGAATTGGCTCAACCCCTGCTGCGCCAGCTGAATGCGTTGGGTTTCCAGCAAGACGAATACCACCCCCTGCGCCCGCAGGCGGCGCTGCTGGACAAGGTGCTGCAACGCCGTCGTGGCCAGCCTCTGGCCCTGGCGATCATCACGCTGGAACTGGCCCGGCGCTTGTCCATTCCACTGGAAGGCGTGGCCTTCCCTGGCCATTTCCTGCTACGAGTACCCGGCGCCGATCACCTGCTTGATCCCTGTGGCGGCCGACGCTTGTACCCCAATGATTGCCGCGAGCTACTCGCCCGCCAGTTCGGCCCGCATGTGCCGCTCACGGCCGAGCACCTGCGCGCGGCCAGCCCAACGCAGATGCTGCAACGCCTCTCGCGCAACCTTCGCCAACTGCACATCAGTAACGACAACCACCTGGCGGCGCTGATCGACGCCGAACGGGTCATGCAGCTGGGCCCGGTGCAGGTCAGCGACTACATGACCCGCGCATCGCTCTACCAGCACCTCGATTGCCCGCAGGCCGAACGCTTCGACCTGGAGCATGCCCTGCTGCTGACCGACGACCCGGTGCAACGGCTGAAGCTGTCCGAACGGATCGGCAAGCTACCGCAGGCCAACCGTTCGATTCACTGAGCCGGGGTATCCACCTGGCAAGCAGGGTGCGCTTGGCTGAACGCGGGGTGCCCGGCAGCCAGCGCCGCTACTCGGCGAATACGCGGATACCCGCCAAGGTCGATGTTGAAGCGCTCGGCCGCATACAGCTGCGGGATCAGGTAGACATCCGCCAGCCCCGGCGCCTCACCGAAGCAGAAGCCCTGGTCACCGATCAGTTGCTCCACGGCCGCCAGGCCTTGGCCGACCCAGTGAGCAATCCACTGATTGACCTGTGCCTCGTCGTGGCCAAGCTGGCGCAACTGGTTGAGCACGCTGACGTTGTGCAGCGGATGAATATCGCAACCGATGATCGCCGCCGCCCCGCGCACCTTGGCCCGTGCCGCAGCGCCAGCGGGCAGCAGCGCAGGCTGTGGATAAACCTCTTCCAGGTACTCGATGATCGCCGGTGACTGCACCAGCAACTCGGCATCATCGGTGCGCAGGGCCGGTACGCGGCCCTGTGGGTTCACCGCAACATAGGCCCCAGCACGCTGCTCGCCCTTGAGCAGGTTGACCGGCAGCGCCTGGTAACCCAGGCCCTTGAGCGCCAGGGCGATGCGCACCCGGTAGGACGAGGTGGAACGGTAGTAGGTATACAGCTCCATGGCCCTGCTCCCTCAGTTGGCGGCGATGACCTTGCCGCGGCACTCACCGAAGCCGATGCTGGCCACCCCATCGCGCTGGCAACGCGCCCGCAGGATGATTTCATCGCCGTCCTCGAGGAACTTGCGCACCTCGCCACTGGCCAGCTCGACCGGTTGCTTGCCGCCCTCGGTGATCTCCAGCAGGCTGCCGTACGAATCGGCTGTGGGGCCGGACAGCGTACCCGAGCCGAACAGGTCGCCTGGCTGCAGCTGGCAACCGTTGACGCTGTGGTGGGCGATCAACTGCGCCACGGTCCAGTACATGTTGAGGGTGTTGCTCAGTGCCAGGCGGTGGGCCGGCAAGCCTTGCTCACGCATGCGCTCGGTGAGCAACAGCACCTCCAGTTCGATATCAAAGGCGCCTTTGGCCTGGTCACGCGGGTCCAGCAGATACGGCAGCGGTTGCGGGTCACCTTCCGGGCGCGCCGGCTGGGCGCAGCGGAACGGCTCCAGCGCCTCGGCGGTCACCACCCAAGGTGACAGCGTGGTGATGAAGCTTTTCGACAGGAACGGCCCCAGCGGCTGGTATTCCCAGGCCTGGATATCGCGCGCCGACCAGTCGTTGAGCAGGCACAGGCCAGCCAGGTGCTGGTCGGCTTCGGCGATCGGAATCGCCTGGCCGATGTCATTGCCCTGGGCGATCCAGATGCCCAGCTCCAGCTCGTAATCCAGGCGCGCACACGGGCCGAAGCTCGGTTCAGTGTGGCCGGCCGGCAGCGTCTGGCCCTTGGGGCGGCGCACATCGGTACCCGACGGGCGCAGTGTCGAGGCCCGGCCGTGGTAGCCGATCGGCACGTATTTGTAGTTGGGCAGCAGCGGGTTGTCGGGGCGGAACAGCTTGCCCACGTTGGTGGCGTGCTGGATGCCCACGTAGAAATCGGTGTAGTCGCCGACCTTGGCTGGCAGGTGCAGCTGGCAATCACTGGCCGGATACAACGCGGCCTTGAGCTGGGCCTGGTGCTCGCCATGCTCGCCCAACAGCGCCAGCAACCGCTCGCGCAGGGCTACACGGGCATTGCGGCCGAGGGCGAAGAAGGCGTTCAAGGCGCCACCGCGGGTGGCCTCGACGGCGGCCTTTGCCTGGCCTTCGAACAAACCGGCAGCCAGCACGGCCTCCAGGTCGAGAATCGCATCGCCGATGGCGACACCGCAGCGCAGCGTTTCACCCGGCCGGCTGAAAATACCCAGTGGCAGGTTCTGCAATGGGAAGTCGCTGTGCCCGTTGGCGTGTTCGACCCAACTGCGGGCAATGGCGGACTGGTTCATGGGTTATCTCCGGTTCGGGTTGAAGGTGCTCGGCAAGGTGGCCCAGCAACTGTCGTAGTCGGCCTGCAATTGCGGGCACTCGAGGGCCTGCTGGCTCGGGCGCAGCACCTGGCTGGTTTCGAACATGAAGGCCATGGTGTCATCGATCTTGTGGGGTGCCAGGTCGGCGGCAATGGCCTTCTCGCAGGTTTCGGCGTCGGGCCCGTGGGCACTCATCACCCCGTGCAGCGAAGCGCCGCCCGGCAGGAAGCCTTCCGCCTTGGCGTCGTAGGCACCGCTGATCAGGCCCATGAACTCGTTCATCAGGTTGCGGTGGAACCACGGTGGACGGAAGGTGTTCTCGGCGACCATCCAGCGTGGCGGGAAGATCACGAAGTCCATGTTGGCCAGGCCGTGCACGCTGGTTGGCGAAGTCAGCACGGTGAAGATCGACGGGTCTGGGTGGTCGAAGCTGACGGTGCCGATCGTGTTGAAACGGCGCAGGTCATATTTGTAGGGCACATTGCTGCCGTGCCAGGCCACCACGTCCAGCGGCGAGTGCTGCAGCTCGCAGGCCCAGTGCTCGCCAAGGAACTTCTGCACCAGCTGCACCGGGCCTTCGGCCTCCTCGTAGTGCGCAACGGGGGTCAGGAAGTCACGCGGGTTGGCCAGGCCGTTGCTGCCGATCGGGCCCAGGTCCGGCAGGCGCAGCGGCGCGCCATGGTTCTCGGCGATGTAGCCACGGGCCTGGCCATCGAGCAGTTCGACGCGAAACTTCATGCCGCGCGGAATCACGGCAATTTCCAGCGGCTCGACAGTCATTACCCCAAGTTCGGTGGCAATGCGCAGGCGGCCTTGTTCGGGTACCAGCAGCAGTTCACCGTCGGCGTTGAAGAACACCCGCTCCATCGAACGGTTGGCGCTGTAGATGAAGATGCTGACGCCTGCCGGTTTTTCCGCGGCGGCGTTGGCCACCATCGGTAACCACCCCTCGATGAAATCGGTTGGCTCGACGGGGAGCGGTTGTGGGCTCCAGCGCAGGCGGTTGGGGGTAACCGCACCCAGAGGCACGCTCAACGGCTGGCGCCCCAGGCGCTCGAAGCGCGGGTGCAGCGCCGATGGGCGAATGCGGTACAGCCAGGTGCGGCGCAGCTCGCTGCGCGCCATGGTGAACGCCGTGCCCGACAGCAGCTCGGCATACAGGCCATAAGGGGCCTTCTGCGGTGAGTTCTGCCCGATGGGCAAGGCCCCAGGCAGTGCTTCGCTGGCGAATTCGTTGCCGAAGCCGCTCAGGTACTGAAGGTCGGGCGACGCGTCGCGGTTCATCGATGCCTCCGGATTTTGTTTTTATCGTAATCAGATTACGAATAACGTAATTTGCTCCGTGCAGGGCGTCAAGCTATAAAGGCGCGACTCGAAAAAACCGGAAAAATCTTCGCCATGGCCAAAGCCAGCTCCCCCACCGATAACGGCAAGCAGAAGGTCCGCTCGGCGGAAGTCGGCACCGACATCCTCAAGGCCCTCGCCGAACTCTCGCCCTCGACGTCGCTGTCGCGCCTGGCCGAGCACGTGCAGATGCCCGCGAGCAAGGTGC
>Ga0213827_1000232_pt1 | contig 56439 bp, 16 predicted proteins | sample MC6MC0898MG_FD_180669 | JGI IMG/M metagenome (GOLD analysis project Ga0213827, IMG submission 180669) | Enriched soil aggregate microbial communities from Iowa State University, Ames, United States - MC6-MC0898-MG | ecosystem: Environmental > Terrestrial > Soil > Unclassified | place: USA: Iowa...
GCGTAGCCGCGTCGCCCGGCGGGGGCATGTTCGGCAACGAAGGTCCAGGCGCTCGGCACTTCGCCCCCCACGGCCGCGCCCTGCAGGATACGCAAGGCCAGCAGAATCAGCGGCGCGGCATAGCCGATGTCGGCATAGGTCGGCATCACCCCGATCAACAGGCACGGCAGGGCCATCATCAGGATGCTCAGGCTGAAGACCCGCTTGCGCCCCAGATGGTCCGCGAAGTGCGCCATCAGGATGCCGCCCAGCGGCCGCGCCAGGTAACCGGTGACGAAGATGCCGAAGCTTTGCAGCAGGCGCAGCCATTCGGGCATTTCGGGCGGGAAGAACAGTTGGCTGAGGGTCAGCGCAAAGAACACGAAAATGATGAAGTCGTAGATTTCCAGCGCGCCGCCCAATGCAGCCAGGCCCAGGGTCCGGTGATCGCCGCGGCTGAACCGGGGCGGGCGAGCGGTATCGATGGCAGTCATGGCAGGGTCCGCAAATCGGCAAAGGGCAAGAGGATAACAAATAGCTGCCCCGTTGCCCTGCCCGCTGCGCCGCTAGCGGTTGAACACCGTGTGGGCGAAGTTGGCCCGCGGCCGTGGCCGCACCGTCGTAGCCGGCATGCTGCCCGGCAGCGGCAATTTGCCGACCAGCAGTGGCGCGTCGATGATTGCCATGAACGACTCCAGCGCCTCGTTATCAGGCACCTGCGGCAGGCTCAGGCTGACCGCCTGGCGTTCGGTCTGGGGTACTGAAGGCACTTTCAACTGACTGGAGTGGTAAAGCAGGGCGTGCTGGATCTGGGTGCTGACGCGGCAGAAGCGCTCAAGGTCAACCCCTGCATGGTTTGCCAGCTCGATATTGCCCAGCAGCAGATGAAAGGGCTGCAAGGCGCAATGCACCAAGCGCTGCAGCTCCTCGAAGCTCTCCACGGGGGCTATCCGGTAATAGCCCAGGCCATTGAGCAACCGTTCCAGCTGCAGCCGCTGGCATGGGTGGGCGTCAGCGATGAGAATGCGCAGGGTCTTGTTTGCCATGGTGGGACCTGGGCAGTTGGGTAATGGGTACGCTCCATGACCATACTGCGCCGGTAAAGGCTACTGCCCAGGCCATGCCTGGCAGCGGTCTTCTTTGATAGAAGTCGGGAAAGGCGCATAAATCAAGTGATTGACTGACGGAATTTGCATTTGCCTTTAGCTCGGCAATCAGGACTCCCACTCGCGCATGCGTACCCGGCAATGCTTCATGGCATTGACGATGTGCTTTTCCACCAGGCTGCGGGAAATGCCCAGGTGCTCGGCGATCTGCTGGTGCGACAGGCCGTCGAGCTTGCGCAGCAAGAAGCACTCGCGGCAGACCTTGCTCAGCTCATCCAGGGCACGCTGCATCAGCGCCAGGCGCTGGTCCTGCTGCATGTCGTGGGCCGGCGCCGGAGTATGCCAGCGCTCGTCGCTATCCAGCACCTCCAGCGGCTCGGCCTGGCGCACCAGGTGGCGGCGGTGGCGGTCGACCACCAGGTTTAGCGCGGTGCGGTAGAGGAAGGCACGCGGGTGCTCGATGCGCTCGGCGTCGGTGCGCTCCAGCACCCGCAGGTAAGCATCGTGCGCAACATCTTCAGCGGCCTGACGATTGCCCAGGCGCGCGGAAAGGAAACCCACCAGTTCGCGATAGTAATGTTCCACGACGTTACCTGAAATGTCCTGCCAGCGGGTGCCAGAAAGCCCTTTCAGGCAACAACGCGGGACCGAGTGATGTCGACGTGCGATCTTACAAACTATAATGATTCTCATCAACATGCTGATCCCCCCCTACCCGAGCTAAATCCACTGGTCGGGCGTTCGTTTATCTGTGACCTCGGTGCGCGCCGCCACCTGGCTGCGCGTAGCCCTCACTCTGGCTGGAAGTCTGCATGAGACCTTTAACCAACACCCGCCGCCGGGTCGTGCTCGCAGGGCTTGGCCTGCTCGGCCTGGGCAGTTTGCTGGCCTGGAAGGCCCTGCCCTACGGTGCACAGCCACTCAGCACGGTCGCCGTGACCCGCACCGATATCGAAAGCAGCGTCACCGCGCTGGGCACGCTGCAACCCCGGCGATATGTGGACGTCGGCGCCCAGGCCTCGGGGCAGATCCACAAGCTGCACGTCGAGGTCGGCGACACGGTGCGCAAAGGCCAGTTGCTGGTCGAGATCGACCCTTCGACCCAGCAGGCCAGGCTGGATGCCGGGCGCTACTCGATCGACAATCTCAAGGCCCAGCTGGCAGAGCAACGCGCGCAGTACCAACTGGCCCAGCAGCAGCTCAAGCGCCAGCGCGACCTGGCCGCCGCCGGCGCCACCCGTGACGAGGATGTGCAAACGGCCGCCGCCCAGCTCAAGGTCACCCAGGCCCGCATCGAAATGTTCCAGGCACAGATCCGCCAAGCCCAGGCCAGCCTGCGCAGCGACGAGGCCGAACTGGGTTACACGCGCATCTACGCCCCCATGGACGGCACGGTGGTGGCGGTCGATGCCCGCGAAGGGCAAACCCTCAATGCCCAGCAACAAACCCCGTTGATCCTGCGCATCGCCAAGCTCTCGCCAATGACCGTGTGGGCCCAGGTGTCGGAGGCCGACATCGGCAAGGTAAAACCGGGCATGACCGCCTACTTCACCACCCTGGCCGGCGGCAAGCGCCGCTGGACCAGCACCGTGCGGCAAGTGCTGCCGATCCCGCCCAAGCCCCTGGAGCAGACCAGCCAGGGCGGCGGCAGCCCGGCCAGCGTCAGCAACGGCAATGCCGGCAGCCAGGTGGTGCAGTACAGCGTACTGCTGGATGTCGACAACCCGGACGGCGCGCTGATGGCCGAGATGACCACGCAAGTGTTCTTCGTCGCAGGCAAAGCCAGCCAGGTACTGACCGTGCCGTTGGCCGCACTGGACGACGGCGATGACCTGCGCCTGGCGCACGTACTGACCCACGACGGCAAAGTGGAACAGCGGCAAGTGCGCACCGGCCTCAGCGACCGCCTACGGGTGCAGGTGGTGGACGGGCTCAATGAAGGCGAGCGCCTGGTAATCGGCGCCTCTGGCGCCAGTGGAGGCTGAATGAGCACGCCCCTGATCGAGCTGGTCGACATCCGTAAATCCTACGGCGGCGTCGAAACACCCAAGGTCGATATCCTCCATGGCATCAGCCTGCGCATCCACCCCGGCGAGTTCGTAGCCATCGTCGGTGCCTCCGGCTCCGGCAAGTCGACCCTGATGAACATCCTCGGCTGCCTCGACCGCCCCAGCTCCGGCAGCTACCGCTTCGCCGGCAAGGACGTGGCCGAACTGGACAGCGATGAGCTGGCCTGGTTGCGCCGCGAAGCCTTTGGGTTCGTGTTTCAGGGCTACCACCTGATCCCCTCCGGCTCGGCCCAGGAGAACGTCGAAATGCCGGCCATCTATGCCGGCATAGCGGCCAGCGAACGCCATGCCCGCGCCAGCGCCCTGCTCGGCCGCCTGGGCCTGGCCAGCCGCACCGACAACCGCCCGCACCAGTTGTCCGGCGGCCAGCAGCAACGGGTGTCGATTGCCCGAGCCTTGATGAACGGCGGCCATATCATCCTCGCCGACGAACCCACCGGTGCCCTCGACAGCCATAGCGGCACCGAGGTGATGGCGTTGCTGGACGAACTGGCCAGCCAGGGCCATGTGATCATCCTGATCACCCACGACCGCGAAGTGGCGGCGCGGGCGCAGCGCGTGATCGAGATCCGCGACGGCCTTATCATCAGCGACTCGGCCGCCGCACAGCCCTCGCTCGACACCCGGCAAGGGCTGCAGGCCGACGAACTGCGCCAGCGCCTGGACCGCGGCGCAACCTTGCGCGGGGCGTGGAAAGGCGAATTGCTCGAAGCCCTGCAGGCGGCCTGGCGGGTGATGTGGGTCAACCGCTTCCGCACAGCCCTGACCCTGCTGGGCATCGTCATCGGCGTGGCCTCGGTGGTGGTGATGCTGGCCGTGGGTGAAGGCAGCAAGCGCCAGGTCATGGCGCAAATGGCCGCCTTCGGCTCGAACATCCTTTACCTCAACGGCAAACCGGCGAGCTTGGGCGAACAGGCCGGCACCATTACCCTCGATGATGTCGCCGCCATTGGCCAACTGCCGCAGGTCAAGCACGTGATGCCGGTGATTGGGGAAAAGATGATGGTTCGCCATGGCAACAACAGCCAGCAGTTCTATGTGGGCGGCAACAACACCTGGTTCCCCGAGATTTTCAACTGGCCGGCAGTCGAAGGCAGCTTCTACACCGATAGCGATGAAGCCAATGCTGCAGCGGTGGCGGTGATCGGCCAGAAAGTGCGGGAAAAGATGCTCGCCCCCGGGCGCGACCCGCTGGGACAGTACATCCTGATCGGCAATGTGCCTTTCCAGGTAATCGGCATGCTGGCCGGCAAAGGCGCCAGCTCCGGTGACCAGGACAGCGATGGGCGCATCGTGGTGCCCTACTCCGCCGCAGCCATCCGCCTGTTCGGCCAGCGCGATCCGGACTACATCACCATCGCCGCCCTCGATTCCACCCGGGTCAATGAAGCCGAAGCGGCCATCGACCGCCTGCTGCGCCAGCGCCACAACGGCCGCCAGGACTTCGAGCTGACCAATGACGCGGCGCTGATCCAGGCCGAAGCACGCACGCAGAACAGCCTGTCGCTGATGCTCGGGGCAATCGCCGCGATCTCGCTGCTGGTGGGTGGCATCGGCGTGATGAACATCATGCTCATGACCGTGCGCGAGCGTACCCGCGAAATTGGCATCCGCATGGCCACCGGCGCACGCCAGCGCGACATTCTGCGGCAGTTCCTGAGCGAGGCGGTGATGCTGTCGATGGTCGGCGGCCTGGCCGGCATTGTCCTGGCCCTGGCCATCGGCGGCGGCCTGATGCTAGCCGGCGTGGCCGTGGCCTTTGCCCTGCCCGCCATGCTCGGTGCCTTCGCCTGCGCCGTCATCACCGGCATCGCGTTCGGCTTCATGCCGGCCCGCAAGGCCGCCCGACTAGACCCGGTCAAAGCCCTTACCAGCGAATAACCCATGACACTGCCAAGCCGTATCAGTATTTTGACGCTCTGCCTGGGCCTCGGCGCCTGCACCACCCCACCCGCCCCTGACAGCGGCATCTATGCACCTCAAACCTGGCATGGCACCATGCCAAGCAACCACCGCAGCAGTCTGCCATCGGCACGCTGGTGGCACGCCTTTGCCAGCAGCGAACTGGACCGCCTGGTGCAGCGCGCCAGGCAAAACTCCCACGACCTCGCCGCCGCCACGGCTCGGGTGCGCCAGGCTCAGGCGCGGGCGGTGGTCGCCGGTGCACCGCTGCTACCGGAGGTGAAGCTGGGCCTGGATGGCAGCCGCCAGCGCCTGATGCATGGCCCTGGCAACGACCCACTGGACGTCAGCCGTGATTACCCGACCTATGCCTCGTACATGTTGCAGCTTAGCACCCGCTACGAGCTCGATTTCTGGGGTGGCCTGCGGGCTGCCCGGGCCAGCGCCTTGCACGGGCTTGACGCCAGCCGCTTCGAGCGCCAGACGGTGGAGCTGACCTTGGTCAGTGCAGTGGCTGACAGCTACTTGCAAAGCTTGGCGCTGGACGAGCAGTTGCGCATTGCCCGGCTAAACCTGCACAACGCCCGCAACGTGCTGGACCTGATCGAAAGCCGCCAGCATGCAGGCTCCGCCACCCGACTGGAACTGGCTCAGCAACGCAGCTTGGTGGCCACCCAGGAGCGCCAGTTACCGCTGCTCGAGCAGCGCTTGCAAGACAGCCGCATCACCCTCGCCACCTTGCTTGGCGAGCCTGTCCAAACGCTTGCGCCCAGCCAGCAGTCGCTCGCCAGCGTGCAATGGCCAGAGATCGGCAGTGGCGTTCCAAGCGAATTGCTCAGCCGCCGCCCAGACATCGCCGCCGCCGAAGCACGCCTGGCCGCAGCCAACGCCAATGTGCAGGTCGCCAGGGCGGCGATGCTGCCAAAAGTGACCCTGGGTGCCAGCCTGGGCACCGGCGCCAGCAGCTTCGCCCAGGTGCTTGACAGCTCGTTCTACACGCTGACGGCCGGGCTGGTCGCACCCATTTTCAACAATGGCAGGCTGCGTGCCGAGCACAGTCTGGCCCAAGCCGAACAGGACGAACTGCTGGAGAAATACCGCAGCAGCATCCTGGCCGGCTTCGCTGATGTCGAGAAAGCCCTCAACGCCATCCACGGTATCGACCGCCAACGTCAATGGCAGGATCAGGAAGTCGAGCAAGCTCGCATTGCCCTCGACCTGGCCCAACAACGCTACGCTGCCGGTGCCGAGACGCTGCTGACCGTGCTGGAAACCCAGCGCACGCTGTACACCGCCCAGGATCAAAAGGTGCAATTGCACCTGGCGCGCCTGCAAGGCAGCGTGGGGTTGTACAAGGCACTGGGTGGGGGCTGGGAGGTGGCGCGCTGAGCGTTCCCGTCAGAAAGCCATGCCTTTCACGCTCAGGTGTCGGGCATACCAAGGCCGCCTTGGCACTTGGCGCATGAAGCCGGCCAGACGCTCTTTGTCTTCACCAAAGATGATTCGCAGCGCCAGTTTCATGGTTTCCACATCCATTTCCACCGATCTGCCTGGGCGTACACCCGGTACAGTGCTGCAACCGTGGGTGTCCGGCCCCAGCCACGGGTCGCCTACCTCCACCCATGGCCCCGGAGCAAACCACGGCACGCTGTTGACCTCAAGGCGGTTGACCTGGCCTGGATGAAAGCGCTCGTGCGCAGCAAACCAGTCTTCAATACGGTCATCGATCCAGCCATGGAAGCCCCAGAACAACGGGTGAACATGGGACGAAAACGGGTCACCCAGAAAATCGTTCTGCGCGTCGTACCAGCGCGGTGCAAAGTCGTCCATGGCCCGCGCGTAGGGCACTGGCGCATCGTTCGTCGGGTCACGCGGCACGGATGCCCAGCGCATGTGCAGCCAGTCATGCAGGCCTAGTTCCATTTCCGAACCCAGCTGGCCCAGGGTCAGGCGTGACAGGTAACGAGGGTCACGGTACTGGGATTCCCAGACTGCGAAATTGCTCTGGTAGGTTTCTTCACGCTTGATTCCGCTGACCCACTCGGTATAGGTGTCATCGCCGGGTGCTAACCAGGTGGGCGGCACCGAGCAGCCGTCGAAGTTGTCGAAATAGCGCGCAAATCCCGCCCGGTCACGCTCCAGGGCAGGCTGCGGCAGGGGGAAGGAGGGCCACGACGGCAGGGGCTGTAGGGACCTGGCGGTGCGCAGCATGTGCCGGTGCATGAAAAAGAAGTCCACGCCAGAGCCATTGCGATCCTTGTGCCGGCCACGGGCGTCGCGCTCCTTGTCACGCGGCCCCGGTTGCCAGCCCAGCCCGCGCAACGCGTCGCGCTTTTCATCGGGTAGGCTGTGCCATTTGTCACGGGTGGCATGCCACAGTTGGTGGAACAGACGGTGTTCGGGTGCGATCAGCCACGCCAAGAGCGGCTCACCCAGGCCGACACGCTGGCGAGCCTCCGGGAAACGCTGCTTGACGGCAACCAGGCGGTTGTCCTGCTCGGCCAGGGCCAACGGGCGCTGCAGATCGATCACCTTGCCAGTGAAACTGTCGCTTCCTGCATTGCCGAACGCCCCCCACACCTCATCGACAGTAATCGCCAATTCAAAGCGCGCAGGCCCGGCCGGGGCCTGCTCGGGCACCAGTCGCCAGTAAAAGCGGCCGGGCTCAGCCGGCACCAGGTCGCCGATCAAGTGATAACACGGGCCCTCGGGGCTACGCAGGCGCTGCGGGGTATCCAGGCAACCCCGCACACCGCGGCCACGGGCGGCAATATCTATGAACAGCTCCAGGCCTTTGTTCGGCAGGCCCGGCAGGCCTGCGTCCTGGCCTTGCAGGCGCAAACTCCAGATACCACGCAAGCGGTTGGCCAGACGTTGGGCGGCCACATCCGCCAATTCGACACTGGCTTCCCCGGGGGTTTCCGGCTCATCCTCGTTGCGGCTGAACTGACGATGCCCGTAATAAGCCGCAGGCACGGCCGCGCCCATCAAAGCCACGCCGGCCACGAACCATCGTCGAGAAATCGTCATACCCCACCTGTTCATCACGAAGCCGTTCTGTCCCAGCAAGGACGAAGAACTGCGGGGCAAATTTACCGGTCGCTTACGCTTTCTGAAGCTACGCACGAGGCATGGACTTGGTTACCCCCAGTGTCAAGGCCGCTAAATTTCGAGCTTTCACACTCGTCCCACCCAGATAGCCAACGCCCCCTGCTATCGAGACGGTACATGACAAGACCTCGCTGGAAAAAGACCCTGTACATCGGCCTGCCCCTGGCGCTGATGATCGGCGCCGGTGGTTACCTGGCCTGGGATCGCTGGCTGCCCCCAGGCCCGCACTACCCAGCCAAGATCATGAAACAGGCCGACGAGTTGCAGGAACGCCTGATTTCGTTCGACAGCCACATCACCCTGCCCCTCGATTTCGGCACCTCCGGTCATGAGGCGGACAAGGACGGCAACGGCCAGTTCGACCTGGCCAAGGCCGCCCGTGGCCGACTGTCCGGGGCCGCACTGACCATTTTCGGCTGGCCGGAAATCTGGAACGGCCCCAACGCGCCACACCGCCCCACCGATGGTTTCATCCAAGAAGCACGGAACCAGCAGGAGGTTCGCTTCAAGGCCATCAGCGGCATGGTGCGCGACTATCCCAACCAGGTCGGCATCGCCTACACCCCTGACGACCTGCGGCGCCTGCACGGCGAAGGCAAGTTCGCCATCTTCATCAGCATGCTCAACGCCTACCCTCTGGGGCAGGACCTGAACCTGCTCGACCACTGGGCCGCACGCGGCATGCGCATGTTCGGCTTCAGCTACATCGGCAACAACGCCTGGGCCGACTCTTCGCGTCCGCTGCCGTTCCTCAACGACTCGCCGGACGCCCTCGGCGGCCTTTCCGAGCTCGGCCGGCAGGCGGTGCACCGGCTTAACGACCTGGGCGTGATCATCGATGTGTCGCAGATGTCCACCCTGGCCCTGGAGCAGGTGAGCCAACTCAGCCGCACCCCCATGGTCGCCTCCCACTCGGTACCGCGTGCGCTCGTCGATATCCCGCGCAACCTCAGCGACCGCGAGATGCAACTGATCGCCAAGAGCGGTGGCGTGGTGCAGATCGTCGCCTTCCCCGGCTACCTGCGGCCACTGACCCAAAAGACCCAGGACAAGCTCAATGCTCTGCGGGCGAAGTTCGACCTGCCGCCGCTGCCGAACCTGGCAATGGCCCTGATGCCCGGCGATCCGATCATTGCCGCATGGCCCGAGCAGAAGTTTGGCAGCTATGCGAGCCAGCTCTACGCCATCCTCGAAGAAGAACCCAAGGCTGGCCTGAAGGATTTTGCCGACGCCATTGACTATGCCGTGCGCAAGGTCGGTATCGACCACGTGGGTATCGCCTCGGACTTCAACGAAGGGGGCGGGGTCAAGGGCTGGGAGAATGTCAGCCAGTCCCGCAATGTCACGGCCGAATTGCTACAGCGCGGCTATTCGCAAGCTGACATTGCCAAACTCTGGGGAGGCAACTTCCTGCGCGTCTGGGCGCAGGTTCAGCAGGCTGCCAAGCCCACACTTTCTTCTGCCCGGTGACTTCGACAATGACCGACCGCCGCACCTTCCTCAAGCACGCGGGCCTGCTTGCCGCCGCCCTGCCCCTGGGCACCAGCCTGGCCGGGCACGCACTGGCCGCACCAGCCAGTCCATCGGCTGACAAATGGGCACAATTGCAGCAATTGTTCCAGCTCGACCCGAACTACCTGCACTTCTCCAACTTCCTGGTCACCTCGCACCCTCGCCCGGTGCGCGAGGCCATCGAACGCCACCGCGCCTCGCTAGACCGCAACCCAGGCCGGGCCATGGACTGGGACCGCCAGGAAACCTGGCAGCACGAAGCGCGCGTGCGCGAATGGGCCGGCAAGTACCTGCAGGCCAAACCGGCACAGATTGCCCTGACAGGCAGCACCACCGACGGCCTGGCGTTAATCTATGGCGGTATCCGCGTACGCCCCGGGCAGGAAATCCTTACCACCGAGCACGAGCACTACTCCACCCACAACATACTGGCCCTCCGTACCCGCAAGGAAGGTACCCAGGTGCGCAAGATACGCTTGTTCAAGGACATAGCGCACACTTCAGAGGACGAAATCCTCACGGCCATCGACCGCGCTATCCGCCCCGAAACCCGCGTGCTGGGCATGACTTGGGTGCACTCGGGCAGCGGGCTGAAGCTGCCACTGGACAAGATCGGCGCGCTGCTCGACAGACACAACCGCCAGCGCAGCGCCGACCAGCGCATCCTCTATGTGGTCGATGGCGTGCACGGCCTGGGCGTGGAAGCCGACAGCTTCTCGCAGATGAATTGCGATTACTTCATCGCCGGCACACACAAATGGCTGTTCGGCCCCCGCGGCACCGGCATTGTCTGCGCCCGCGACGAACAGACACAGGACATCATCCCCAGCGTGCCGACCTTCTCCCAGGACAGCGACTTCGCCACCCGCATGTCGCCAGGCGGCTACCACGCCTTCGAGCATCGCTGGGCGCTCGACGAAGCTTTCAAGCTGCACCTGCAACTGGGCAAAACCGACGTCCAGGCGCGCATTCACCAGCTCAATACCTACCTCAAGCAGCAGTTGCTGGAACAGCCGCGCATCGAGCTGGTCACCCCGCAGTCGCCGGCGCTGTCTTCCGGGTTCACCTTCTTCCGGGTCAAGAACCGCGACAGCGACCAGATTGCCGCGGCCCTCATGCGTGAGCGGGTCATCATCGATGCAGTGTACCGCGATGTCGGCCCAGTGGTGCGCACGGCCCCCTGCCTACTGAACGATGAAGCGCAAATCGATCGATTCATGACCCTGCTGACGGCGCATCTGTAACCGGCGCCCAACGCCGCCTTACCCTTGAACGAGAAAGCCCATGAACCTCAACGCTCTTCGCCCCCGCCTCAAAGCTTCAGGCTCGGTACAAAAAGTGCCTGCGCGACTTATCGTAAACACTCTGGCCTATGCGTCTTTGCTGGCAGCGCTTTGCCCCCTGGGCGCCCATTGCGCAACTTCGGCGCCGGATGCTAGTGCTAAACCCGGCACGGTCTTCAAAGACTGCAAGGACTGCCCCGAAATGGTGGTGCTGCCCACTGGCAGTTTCGTCATGGGTACCCCTGACGACGAGCAAGGTCGCCAGGACGACGAAGGGCCTATGCACTCAGTGACCTTCACCCGCCCCTTCGCCATCAGTCGCTTCCAGATACTGGCCGGGGAATGGGATGCCTACATCAAGGACACCGGCTACAAGATGCCGGATGGCGACAAGCGCCCAGGGCGTCTATGCAAGGCTGGCAAGCCTAGCTACCCGATCACCGCCCACCACCCGGCAGTGTGCATGGACCTCGCCGAGGTCAACGCCTACGTCGACTGGCTGTCAAAAAAGACCGGCAAGCCATATCGCCTGACCAGCGAATCGATCCGTGAGTACGCGGCACGCGCTGGCAGCACCGGGCCCTTCCCGTTCCCGATGGACGAAGGCAAGGAATATAGCATCGCCAAGCATGCCAACACCTATGGCGCCTCGGACGGTTACAACTACACCTCGCCCGCCGGCACCTTCCCGCCCAATGCCTTTGGCCTGTACGACATGCACGGAAATGTCTACGAATGGGTCGCTGACTGCGCCCACGACAACTACGTCGGCGCCCCCACGGACGGCAGCCCGTGGCTGGAGAATGACTGCAAGATCCAGCAGATCCGCGGCAACGATTATGGCGAAGCCCCCATCTTTTCTCGCTCCGGCAACCGTAACCAACTTTACCCCCGCGTGCGTGGCGACTGGATCGGCTTTAGGGTGGTACGGGACCTCTGAAGCAGCACCCAATGCCGTCGTACATGGCTAAATCCCCCTCCCCCAAGCTCGTCCTTCCACTATCAGCCCGGCCGCTTCGGCAGCCGGCCCCAACCGCCCCTGGCCCGATGCCAGATCGCGATCGAGGTAGCTTCATGACCGCACCACCGCGCAGCGCCTTCGGCGAACTCTTGAGCCTGCTCAAGCCGTATCGCTGGATTGTCGCCTCTTCCATCTTCCTGGGCATCATCGGCGGCCTGAGCATCACTGCGTTGCTAGCCACCGTCAACCGCGGCCTGCACAACGCCGACGGCCTTGGCACCGGCGTGATCATGGCCTTCGCCGGCCTGTGTCTGGTGGCCCTGCTCAGCGGCATCGGTGCCGACATCGGGACCAACCTGGTCGGCCAGCGCGTAATCGCACGGCTGCGCAAGGACCTCGGTGCCAAAGTGCTGGCGGCTCCCATCGAGCAGATCGAGCGCTATCGCACCCACCGGCTGATCCCGGTGCTCACTCATGACGTCGACACTATCAGCGACTTCGCCTTCGCCTTCGCACCACTCGCCATTTCCTGCACGGTAGTCCTCGGCTGCCTGGGCTACCTGGCGACCCTGTCGCTGCCGATTTTCATCATGACCGTGCTGGCCATCGGCATCGGGTCAGGCATCCAGTACGTGGCGCGCAGCAAGGGTATCAAAGGCTTCCACGCGGCGCGGGATGCCGAAGACAACCTGCAAAAACACTATTCGGCCATTGCCGAGGGCGCCAAGGAACTGCGCATCCATCGCCCGCGCCGCCATGCCATGTTCACCCGCAACATCCAGGGCACCGCCGACCATATCTGCGACACACATATCCGTTCGATCAATATCTTCGTGGTCGCCAAGAGCCTGGGCTCGATGCTGTTCTTCGTGGTCATCGGCCTGGCACTGGGGATACAGTCATTGTGGCCAAGCCAGGACCCTGCGGTAATCAGCGGCTTCGTGCTGGTATTGCTGTACATGAAAGGCCCGCTGGAAAGCCTGATCGCCAACCTGCCGATCATCAGCCGCGCGCAAATTGCCTTCCGGCGCATCGCCGACTTGTCCGAACGCTTTTCCTCGCCCGAACCGCACCTGTTGCTGGAGGACGCCGGCCAGCCCCAGCCCCCCCTGCAAACACTGGAGTTGCGCAACGTCGAGTACGCCTACCCAGCGGTGGAAGGTAGCCAACCGTTCCGTGTCGGACCAGTCAACCTGCGCATACAGCCCGGCGAGATCCTGTTCATCGTCGGCGAAAACGGCTGTGGCAAGACGTCTCTGATCAAATTGCTGCTCGGTCTTTACACTCCGAGTCAAGGGCAGATTCTGGTCAACGGCCAGGCGGTGGATGCCAAGGGGCTGGACGACTACCGGCAAATGTTCACCACCATCTTCGCCGACTACTTCCTGTTCGACGAACTGGTGCAGGACGGCAAGGCGCTGCCCGAAGACGCCAGTCGCTACCTGAAGCGCCTGGAGATTTCGCACAAGGTCAGCGTGCGCGATGGCGCCTTCACCACCACCGATCTGTCCACCGGCCAGCGCAAGCGCCTGGCGCTGGTCAACGCTTGGCTGGACGAACGCCCGGTGCTGGTGTTCGACGAATGGGCCGCCGATCAGGACCCGGCCTTCCGGCGCGTGTTCTACACCGAGCTGCTGCCCGACCTCAAGCGCCTGGGCAAGACCATCATTGTCATTTCCCACGATGACCGCTACTTCGACATTGCCGACCACCTGGTGCGCCTGCAGGCCGGTCGCGTAGTCGAGGAAAACGCCTTCGCCTGACCCTCGCCCGGGGGCCCAGTTGGCCCCCGGCAATCCGCTGGGAGCGCCGCGCCGCGCCGTACAGCACCTCGCATTGCGCCTAAATCTCGTTCGCCTGCCTTCGTCTTTCTGACACAGCTATTTCCCTCTGCCGACGGCGACGAGATCGAACATGAATCAGTTGAGCCAAATTTCCGACGATGACCTGATGGCATTCCTGCTGGCCGATGAAGCAGGCCCGCAGCAGGCCATCCGCGCCAGCGTCGAACAGGCCCCGGCCCCGCTTTCCTACGCCCAGCAACGCCTATGGTTCCTGCAGCAGTTCGATCCCAGCAGCCATGCCTACAACCTGCCCCGCGCCATCACCCTCACCGGCCCACTGCAGCCTGACATCCTGCAAAGCGCGCTGGCCAAGGTCATGGACCGCCACGATATCCTGCGCACCCGCTTCTGTGAAATCGACGGCAGCCCCGTGCAGGTGGTCGACACCTCGGCAAGCCTGGTGCTGACCCTCGTCGACCTCTCCGACCTGCCCGCCGGGCAACGCGAACAGGCAGTGCGCGAACGCCTGGCCAGCGATGCCGCCCAACCCTTCGACCTGGCCCAGGCACCGCTGATGCGCGCCAGCCTGCTGAAGCTGGCCGACGATCACCATGTACTGCTGCTGAACATGCACCACATCGTCTCCGATGCCTGGTCCAACCCGATCCTCACCCAGGACCTGGCCAACGCCTATGCGCTAGCCCGGCATCAGCCCGGCCAAACCCTACCGCGCCCTACCATACAATACGCCGACTACGCCCGCTGGCAGCGTGATGAGTACCCGCTCAGCGCGCGCCACAGCGTGGCCATGCAATACTGGAAGGCGTACCTGGGCGATGAAATCCCATCGCTGACCCTGCCCCACGACCGCATTACCCGGCCAACCCAGGCAGGTGTGGCGGGCCGGCATCCGCTCACCCTGCCTGCCGGGCTGGTGGCGCAGATCCAGGCTCTGTGCCTGCAACAGGGCATGACCCCGTTCGTAGTCCTGCTCGGGGCCTGGCAACTGCTACTGGCGCGCTATAGCGGCCAGCGCGACTTCACCGTCGGCGTGCCCAACGCCACCCGCAACCAGCCGCAGATCCAGGACCTGGTCGGCTGCTTCGTCAGCAGCCAGGTATACCGCGTGCGCCTGGACCCAAGCCTCGACTGCCTGGCCTTCCTCAAAAATCTGAGGCAACAGTCGGTCGCCGCACTTGAGCACGCCGACTACCCCATCGAACTGATCCTCGAAGACCTGCACCTGCAACGCAGCGCCGAAGCCAACCCTCTGTTCCAGACGCTGTTCAACTGGCGGGTAGACGCCGGTGGCGAGCAAAACCCGCAACTGGGCGACCTGCACCTGTCGTACCTGGCCGGACAGCCGCTGCAGGCCAAGTTCGACCTGTCGCTGGACGTCGAGTACAGCCCGCAGCAGATCACCGCCCACTTCGAATTCGACACCGCCTGCCTGCTACCCGAAACCATTGCCAGCCTCGCCCACCACTGGCAAAACCTGCTGACCGCCATGGTCGAACAGCCGGCCACCCGCCTGGGTGAACTGCCCATGCTGGATACCGCCGAGCAGCAGCAACAACTGCAGACGTGGAACCGCACGGCCGTCGACCACTTGGACGCCGCGCCCATTCACCAACTGGTTGCCGAACGCGCTCAACGCAGCCCCGATGCCCTGGCCGTCCGTTACCAAGGCCAGGTATTGAGCCTGGGTGAACTCGAGCGACGAGCCAACCAGCTGGCTCACAAGCTGATTGAAATGGGCGTTGGCCCAGACGTTCGCGTTGGCCTGGGATTGGCCCGCAGCCTCGACCTGGTGGTTGCCCAACTGGCGGTGCTCAAGGCCGGTGGCGCCTACGTGCCCCTGGATCCTGACTACCCTGCCGAGCGCCTGGCCTACATGATTGACGACAGCGCCATGGCCCTGCTGCTGACCCAAGCCAGCGTCAACCTGCCAGTGCCCGCGCACTTGTCGGTGCTGGCCCTCGACCAGCCGGGCGACTGGCTGGCCAGCTATGCCAGCAGTGCCCCCAGCATAGCGGTCGATGGCGACAACCTGGCCTACATGATCTACACCTCCGGCTCCACCGGGCAGCCCAAGGGTGTGGCCGTGCGTCACGCTGGCCTGACCAACCACATGCTGTGGATGCGCAACGCCCTGCAGTTGGGCGCCGAGGACCGCGTACTGCAACGTACCGCCTTCAGCTTCGATGCCTCGGTGTGGGAGTTCTGGTTGCCCCTGCTCAGCGGCGCGCAACTGGTACTGGCGCCCGCCGCACTGGCCGACGACCTGTCGCAGTTGTGGGCCGTGGTCGAAGCCGAAAGCATCAACGTACTGCAAATGGCGCCATCCCTGCTGCAGGCCCTGCTGCCGCACGCCAGCAGCGCCCAGCTGACCTCGCTGCATACCCTGCTGCTGGGTGGCGAAGCCTTGGGCAACGCACTGGTGGAGCAACTGCGCGAGCACTGGCAGGGCCGCCTGTACAACCTGTACGGGCCAACCGAAGCGACCATCGACACCACCTTGTGGGAAATCGGCGCTAGCTGCGACGGCGCGGTGGCCGCCATCGGCCGCCCCATCGCCAATGTCCGCACCCATGTACTCGACCACGATCTGCAACCATGCCCGCCCGGCACACCCGGAGAACTGCTGATCGGTGGTGTCTCGCTGGCTCGCGGCTACCATCAGCGTCCGGGCCTCACCGCCGAACGTTTCATCCCCGACCCCATCGCCGCCAACGGTGAGCGCCTGTATCGCAGCGGCGACCTGGCCCGCTACCGTAACGACGGCGTCATCGACTATAGCGGCCGCATCGACCATCAGGTGAAAATCCGCGGCCTGCGTATCGAGCTTGGCGAAATCGAAGCTCAGTTGCACCAGCACCCCTCGGTGCAGGAGGCCGTGGTCCTGGCCCAGGCCGGGCAACTGGTGGCCTACGTGGTACCCGTGCATGCACCCGTAGACGCCGCCGACGCTAGTCAGCTGCACGACGCGATCAAGGCTGGCCTGACCATGCAGTTGCCTCAGCACATGGTGCCGACGCACCTGCTGCTGCTCGAATGCCTGCCCTTGACCACCAACGGTAAGCTAGACCGCAAGGCTCTGCCGGCACCTGCTGCGGCCCAGCGTATACAGGCCTACATCGCACCCCAGAACAACCTGCAGCAGCGCATCGCGCATATCTGGCAAGATGTGCTCAAGCGTGAGCGCATCGGCCTTGACGACAACTTCTTCGAACTGGGCGGTGACTCGATCATTTCCATCCAGGTGGTAAGCCGGGCCCGCCAACAGGGTATCCGCTTCACCCCCAAAGACCTGTTCCAGCACCAGACCGTCCAAGGCCTGGCCAGTGTCGCCCGCACCGACAGTGAAGGCCTGCACATTGACCAAGGGCCGGTCAGCGGGTCCGCACCACTGTTACCGATCCAGCATGCGTTCTTCGACTCGGCCATTGCCCAGCGCCAGCACTGGAACCAGTCGGTGCTGCTCAAGCCCGCCCAGGCCCTGCAACCGGCGCGGCTGGAACAGGCCCTGGCGGCGCTGATCGCGCACCATGACGCCTTGCGCCTGAGTTTCACCGAGCAGCCGGGCGGCTGGGCCGCCGAACACCGGGCTGATGCCACTGAAGCAGTGCTGTGGCATAGCCATCTGGCTGATGCCGGGCAGTTGCCGGCACTGGTGAACAAGGCCCAGCGCAGCCTGGACCTGGCCAACGGTCCTCTGTTGCGTGCCGTGCTCGCCGAACTGGGCGATGGCAGTCAGCGCCTGCTGCTGGTTATTCACCACCTGGTGGTCGATGGTGTGTCATGGCGCATCCTGTTCGACGACCTACAAACGGTGTATCAGCAGCTTGAGCAGGGGCATACGCCGGTGTTGCCGGAGAAGACCAGTGCATACAAAGTGTGGGGTGAGCGACTGCACGCGCATGCACTAGCCTCTGCCGTGCAGGCGCAATTGGCCTACTGGCAGCACACCCTTGGCACCACCGCCGTCGAACTGCCAGGCGCACGCATTGACGCCAGCCTGACCAAAGCCGACGCCCACAGTGTCAGCAGCCGCCTGAGCCCGGCGCTGACCAGCCAATTGCTGCAGCAAGCGCCCGCTGCCTACCGCACCCAAGTCAACGATCTGCTGCTGTCGGCGCTCGCGCACGTGATGCGCCGCTGGACTGGCAAGGACGACGTGCTAGTGCAACTGGAAGGCCATGGCCGCGAAAGCCTGTTCGACGACGTCGACCTGACCCGCACCGTGGGCTGGTTCACCAGCCTGTATCCGCTCAGGCTCAGTGCCCAGGATGCACTGGGCGCCACGATCAAAGGCGTCAAGGAACAACTGCGCGCCGTGCCTGACAAAGGTATCGGCTTTGGCCTGCTGCGCCACCTGGGCGATACGCAGATGCGTAACACCTTGGCGGCCCTGCCCAGCCCGCGCATCACCTTCAATTACCTCGGCCAGTTCGACAACAGTTTCAGCGCCGGGCCAGCCGCGCTATTCGCCCCGGCCAGCGAGAGCAGCGGTGACGATCAGACAGCAGATGCGCCACTGGGCAACTGGCTGACCCTGAACGGCCAGGTGTACAACGGCGAGCTGCTGGTCAACTGGACGTTCAGCAAGCAGATGTTCGACGCCGAGTCCATCCAGGCCCTGGCTGACAGCTATAGCCGGGAACTGGCCAAGCTGGTCGAACATTGCTGCGCCGCGCACAACCACGGGGTAACCCCTTCGGACTTCGCCCTGGCCAAGCTCGACCAGCAGCAACTGGATAACCTGCCAGTCGTCGCGGTCGACATAGAAGATATCTACCCGCTGTCCCCCATGCAGCAAGGCATGCTGTTCCATTCGTTGTATGAGCAGAGCACCGGTGCCTACATAAACCAGATGCGCATGGACGTCAGCGGCCTCGACCCGCAGCGCCTGCAAGCCGCCTGGCAGCAGGCCATGGATGCCCACGATATTCTGCGCACCGCCTTTATCTGGCAAGACCTGGACCACGCCGTGCAGGTGGTGTGCAAGCACGTTGACCTACCCCTGCACCTGCACGACTGGCGCAACCGGCAGGGGCTGGACACGGCCCAGCAGACCCTGGCCCAAGAGCGCCTGAAGCATGGGTTCGCGCTAGATCAGGCGCCATTGTTTGATATCCAGTTGGTGCGCACAGGCGAACGCGATTACCACCTGATCTACACCAGCCACCACATCCTCATGGACGGCTGGAGCACCTCGCAACTGATGGGCGAAATCCTCCAGCGATACGCCGGTGTGCAACAGCCCACCAAAGCCACGCGCTACCGCGACTACCTGTACTGGCTGCAACAACAGGACCAACAGGCCAGCGAGCAGTTCTGGCGCACCCGCCTCGCCCAGTTGCAGGCGCCCACCCTGCTGGCTGGCAGCCTGCCTCCGGTGCTTGCCCCGGTCGCTGGCCAGGGCCATGTCCTGCGGCAATTCGGAGCCGTCGAAAGCCGTTATTTCAGCGAATTCGCCCGCCTGCACAAGATAACCTTGAACACCCTGATGCAAGCCGCCTGGCTGGTGGTGCTGCACCATTACACCGGCCAGCAGCAACTGTGCTTCGGCGCCACGGTGGCCGGGCGGCCAACTGATATCCCCGGAATCGAGCAACAGGTTGGCCTGTTCATCAATAGCCTGCCGGTAATCGCCAGCTACGACCCGCAGATCGATGTGCTGCAGTGGCTGCACGCCGTGCAACAAGGCAACCTTGAGTTGCGTGACCACGAGCACACACCCCTGGCCGATATCCAGCGCTGGGCCGGTCGCAGCGGCGAGCCGTTGTTCGACAGCCTGCTGGTATTCGAGAACTATCCGATTGCCCAGGCCCTGCAGCAAGAAGCGCCCGAAGGCTTGTGGTTCAGCGCCGTGGATACCGTTGAGCAAACCAACTACCCATTGACGCTCACCATCAACGCCGGCGATGTCCTGACCGTGAACTTCAGCTTCGCGCAAACCGTGTTCTGCCAGCAAGCCATCGAACGTCTCGGCCAGCACCTGCGCACCCTGCTGTTGCGCATGACCGGCCACCCCGACCTGCGCCTGGGCCAGCTCGACCTGCTCGACGACAACGACCGCGCCCAGCAACTGCATGGCTGGAACGACACCGCGCGCAACTATCCGCTGGGCCAACCGGTGCATCAATTGATCGAGGCCCAAGTAGCCAATACCCCGGACGCTGTCGCCCTGGTGCATGGCGAGCAGCAGCTGAGTTACCGCCAGCTCAACGCTCGCGCCAACCAGCTGGCGCAGCGCCTGCAGCAAGAGGGCATCGGCCCCGACCGGCTGGTCGGTATCGCTATGCAGCGTAGCCTGGAAATGGTCATCAGCCTGATGGCCATTCTCAAGGCAGGCGGCGCCTACGTGCCGCTGGACCCGGAGTACCCGCAGGACCGCCTGGCCTACATGTTCGACGACAGCGGCATCGACCTGCTGCTCACCCAACAGGCGCTGCTGGCCACCCTGCCACTTCCAGCCGGGTTGCGCACCCTGTGCGTCGACAACCTGGCGCTGGATGACCAGGATCCAGGCAATCCCGGCCTGGCCATCAGCGCCGAGAACCTGGCCTATGTGATCTACACCTCAGGTTCCACCGGCAAACCCAAAGGCGCAGGCAACCGCCACAGCGCCCTGACCAACCGCCTGTACTGGATGCAGCAGGCCTATGGCCTGGAACGGCACGATTGCGTGCTGCAGAAGACGCCGTTCAGCTTCGACGTGTCGGTCTGGGAGTTTTTCTGGCCACTGATGACCGGTGCCCGGCTGGTCATGGCGGAGCCAGGCGATCACCGCGACCCGCTGAAGCTGGTGCAGTTGATCAATCGCCATCAGGTCACCACCCTGCACTTCGTGCCATCGATGCTGCAGGCCTTCCTGCAGGAAGACAGCACTGCCAGCTGCACCAGCCTGACCCGCGTGGTGTGCAGCGGCGAGGCGCTTCAGGTGGACACCCAGCAGCAACTGTTCGCACGCCTGCCAGGGGCGGCCCTGTACAACCTTTATGGGCCGACCGAAGCCGCTATCGACGTTACCCATTGGACTTGCCGCCCGGAGGCCGCGCACAACGTGCCGATCGGCCAGCCAATCGCCAACTTGGTCACCTATGTGCTCAACAGCGAGCTGTGCCTGGTACCTGCCGGAGTGGTCGGTGAGCTGTACCTGGGGGGCGAGGGCCTGGCCCGTGGCTACCACCGCCGCCCAGGGCTGACTGCCGAGCGCTTCGTCGCCAGCCCGTTCAGCGCTGGCGGGCGCCTGTACCGCACCGGGGACCTTGCCCGCCAGCGCCCGGATGGCGTGATCGAATACATCGGCCGTGTCGACCACCAGGTGAAAATCCGCGGCCTGCGCATCGAGCTGGGTGAAATCGAAGCGCGCCTGCTGGAATTGCCACAGGTTCGCGAAACCGCAGTGCTGGCGCTGGACAATGGCCACAGTTTGCAACTGGTGGGCTATGTGGTGCCTGCTTGCGCCTGCGCCGACGCCGAGCAGCACGCACTGCGCGAGCAACTGAAAGACGCACTCAAGGCCACCCTGCCGGATTACATGGTGCCCGCGCAATGGCAGTTCCTCGCCGCACTGCCCCTGAGCCCCAACGGCAAGCTCGACCGCAAGGCCCTGCCACGCCCGGACGCAGGCGAGGCGCAAGGCGAACATGTAGCACCACGCAGCCCACTGGAACAGCAGCTTGCCGACATCTGGCAGGCGGTACTCAAGCGCGAACGCATTGGCATCAACGACAACTTCTTCGAGCTGGGCGGCGACTCGATCATCTCGCTGCAAGTGGTCAGCCGCGCCCGCCGCGCAGGCATCCATTTTTCCCCGAAGGATCTGTTCGAAGCCCAGACCGTGGCCAAGCTGGCCACCCTGGCCAGCACTGGCAACACTGACCAGGTGATCGAGCAGCACGCGCTTGCAGGGCCAACCGCCCTGCTGCCGGTGCAACAACACTTCTTCGAACGGGATATCCCCGAACGCCACCACTGGAACCAAGCTGTGTTGCTCAGGCCGGGCAACGCCTTGAAACCCCAGGCCCTGGAACAAGCCTTGCAGGCACTGGTGCTGCATCATGACAGCCTGCGCCTTACCTTCCACGAACGAGCGCAAGGCTGGCAAGCGAGCTACCGTAGCATTTCCCAGCAGCAAAACGACTGGCAGCAGCGCCCACTGCTGCAAGTAGCCCAGGCACATTCCCAGGCCGAACTGGAGCAACAGTGCAACCAGTTGCAGAGCAGCTTCGACCTGACCAACGGCCCGCTGCTGAGGGCATTGCTGGTGACCCTCACCGATGGCAGCCAGCGTCTGCTGCTGGCGATCCATCATCTGCTGGTGGACGGCGTGTCCTGGCGGGTACTGTTCGAAGACCTGCAAACGGCCTATCAGCACACCCTGGCCGGCCAGCCGCCAAGCCTGCCGGCCAAGACCACCTCGACCCACGCCTGGGCACAGCGCCTGCAGCAGTACGCCAGCACAGCCGCTGCCCAGCAGCAAGTGGCGTATTGGCAGGCCCTGCTGCAAGGCGCCTCGGGCGAACTGCCCTGCGACCACCCGGGTGGCAGCCTGGAAAGCCGCCATGGCCATACCGTGTCCAGCCGCCTGGATGCCCAGCTCACCCGCCAACTGCTGCAGGACGCACCCGCTGCCTACCGCACCCAGATCAACGACCTGTTGCTGACCGCCCTGGCCCGGGTGATCACCCGCTGGAGTGCCCAGCCTGGCTGCCTTATCCAGCTGGAAGGCCATGGCCGCGAAAACTTGTCCGAGCAGGCCGACCTGACCCGCAGCATCGGCTGGTTCACCAGCCTGTTCCCCGTGCTGCTGATGCCCCAGGCGGATGACCTGGGCGCCTCGCTCAAGGCGATCAAAGAGCAGCTTCGCGCCATCCCCCATAAAGGCATCGGCTTCGGCGCCCTGCGCTATCTGGGCGATGCGACTATCCGCCAACAGCTGGCCACGCTGGCCCAGCCACGCATTACCTTCAACTATCTGGGCCAGTTCGACGGCAGCTTTGCCCAGGGCCAGGACGCCCTGTTCAGCCCGGCCGAAGAAGGCAGCGGCGCAAGTCAGAGCCCTGCCGCGCCGCTGGCCAACTGGCTGACCATAAACAGCCAGGTGTACGGCGGCGAACTGCGGGTGAACTGGCTGTTCAGCCGCGCCATGTTCGACGAAGCCACCATCGAGCGACTGGCCAACGCCTATGCCGAAGAACTGCGCGGCCTGGTGCAGCATTGCCTGAACCCGGAGCATGCCGGCCTCACCCCGAGCGATGTGCCGTTGAGTGGCCTCGACCAGCAGCAACTTGACCGCCTGCCAGTGCCGGCCGCCCAGATCGCCGACCTCTACCCACTGTCGCCGATGCAGCAAGGCATGCTGTTCCATACCCTGTACGAACAGAGCGCCGGCCATTACATCAACCAGCTGCGCGTGGATGTGGAAGGGCTCGATCCCGCCCGCTTCCAGCGTGCCTGGCAAGCCGTGGTGAACCGCCACGACATACTGCGCAGCGGCTTTGTCTGGCAGGGCCTCGAGCAACCTCTGCAGATGGTGCTGAAGGACGTCGACGTGCCGTTCACGCTGCACGACTGGTGTACCGAGCAGGCACACGACCAGCGTCTGGACGCACTCGCTCGCAGCGAGCGAGAGCAACCATTCGTGCTCGACCAGGCGCCACTGGTGCGTCTGGCCCTGGTGAACACCGCACCAGGCCGCCATCACTTGATCTACACCCTGCACCACATCCTGCTCGACGGCTGGAGCAACTCGCAACTGATGGGCCAGGTGCTGCAGCATTACAACGGCCAGGTCCCGGCTGCGCAGGCCGGTAGCTATCGAGACTACATCGCCTGGTTGCAACAACAGGACCACACTGCCAGTCTGGCATTCTGGAAGCACCAGTTGGCCCCTCTGCAGGCCCCGACCCTGCTTGCCCAGGCGCTGCCAGCTACGGATGGCGAAGGCTATGGCGAGTTCAACGCGCACCTGGATGCCAGTACCACAGCGCACTTGCAACACTTTGCCCGGCAGCAGCACATTACTCTCAACACTTTGGTGCAAGCGGCCTGGCTGCTGCTTCTGCAGCGCTACAGCGGGCAGGATTGCGTGTGCTTCGGTGCAACCGTGGCCGGGCGCCCGGCACAATTGGAAGGGATCGAGCAACAGGTCGGTCTGTTCATCAATACCCTGCCGGTGGCCGCCACCCCAAACCCGCAACTGAGCGTCACGCAGTGGTTGCAACAAGTCCAGGCGCTCAACCTGGCCATGCGCGAGCATGAGCACATGCCGTTGTTCGAACTTCAGCGCCTGGCCGGTAACGGCGGCGAAGGCCTGTTCGACACCCTGCTGGTATTCGAGAACTACCCGATCTCCGAAGCCCTTGAGCAGGGTGCCCCTCAAGGGCTTCATTTCGGCAAGGTCAACAGTCAGGAGCAGACCAACTACCCGCTGACCCTGTGCATCGATGCCAGCGACACCTTGAAACTGCAAATGCGCCACGACCGTGCACAAATCAGTGACAGCCAGGTACATGCCCTGTGCAGCCACCTGCAGAACCTGCTGCGCAGCCTGAGCGAAAACCCGCAACGGGCTTTGGGCGAGTTGCAGATGCTCGACGCCAGTGAACAGCAGCAACTGCTCCACGGCCTGAACCCCGAGCCGCTGCGCGTTGATCACGAACAGTGCATTCACCACCTGATCGAGCAGCGCAGCGCCGGGCAGGCCAGCGTCGTGGCGCTGGTCGACGGGCTGCATGCCCTGACCTACGCCGCACTCGATGCGCGTGCCAATCGCCTGGCGCACAAGCTCATCGAACTGGGCGTAGCCCCGGAAGTGCGGGTGGGCGTGGCAATGAACCGCAGCAATGACCTGCTGGTGGCATTGCTGGCCGTGCTCAAGGCCGGGGGTGCCTACGTGCCACTAGACCCAGACTACCCAGCTGACCGCGTGGCCTACATGCTCGAAGACAGCCGTGCGCACCTGCTGCTGACCAGCGACAACCTGCCCTTCAGCATGGGCAGCGCCACCCAGGTGCTGCAGGTCGACGCCGGCGATGCCTGGCTGGCCGCTTACAGCGACCAGCCGCCAGCTACTGCCGTAACGCCAGACAACCTGGCCTACGTGATCTACACCTCGGGCTCCACAGGCCTGCCCAAGGGTGTGGCCATTGCCCACCGCAACGTCTCGGCGCTGGTGCGCTGGACCGCGCAAGTGTACCCGCAGGCCAGCCTCGACGGGGTGCTGGCCTCCACGTCGGTGTGCTTCGACCTGTCGGTGTGGGAGCTGTTCGTCACCCTGGCGCTGGGTGGCAAGGTCATCATGGCGCGCAATGCCCTGGCATTGCCGCAGCTGCCGGCCCGTGACCAAGTGCGCCTGATCAACACGGTGCCATCGGCTATCGCTGCGCTGCAGCGTGCCGGGCAGATCCCAGCCAGTGTGCGGGTCATCAACCTGGCGGGCGAACCGCTCAAGCAAGGGCTGGTGAACACGCTCTACACCCTTGATGGGCTGGAGCATGTGTACGACCTGTACGGCCCTTCGGAAGACACCACCTACTCCACCTGTACCCGTCGCGAACCGGACGGCATCGCCAATATCGGCCGCCCCATCGGCAACACTGCCGGTTATCTGCTGGGCGAAGACCTGCAACCAGTGCCTCATGGTATCACCGCCGAGCTCTACCTGGCCGGCGCCGGGATCACCCGCGGCTACTTGGCCAAGCCATCGCTCACCGCTGAGAAGTTCGTGCCCAACCCGTTCGCCGGGGTCGGCGAGCGGCTGTACCGCACCAACGATCTGACCCGCTACGGCGCTGATGGCAACCTGCAGTACATCGGCCGCATCGACCACCAAGTGAAAATCCGCGGCTACCGGGTCGAGCTGGGCGAGATCGAAGCACGCCTACTGCAACACCGCAGCGTGCGCGAAGCCGCAGTGCTGGCCATGGAGCATCTGGGCGGCCAGCAGTTGGTGGCCTATGTAGTAGCCGCCGAGCCGGTTGCCGAGCAGGTGCTGCGCAGCGAACTGAAGCAGCACCTGCAGGCGCTGCTGCCGTCCTACATGGTCCCAGCACACCTGATGGTACTCGCACAACTGCCGCTGACCCCCAACGGCAAGCTCGACCGCAAGGCCCTGCCGGCACCACAGCCCGATCATCAGCAACGCCCGTTCGTGGCCCCGCGCAGCGGACTGGAGCAACAGATGGCAGCCATCTGGCAAGAAGTCCTGGAGCTGCCGCAGGTCGGCCTGGAGGACAACTTCTTCGAATGCGGCGGCCACTCGCTGCTGGTGGTGCGCGTGGTGTCCCGCGCCCAGCTTGAACTTGGCCTGCAGGTATCGCCACAGCACCTCTTCCAATTCCCCACCCTCGGCGCGTTCGTTCACGAACTGGGCAAGACCGGTGAGCAATTCAGCACAGACAAGTTGAGCAAGCTCGAAGCGCTGCTCGACGATATGGAGTAAATTTCGATGGACAAGAGCGTTGCCACCCGAATCGCCAAGCGTTTCATCACCCTGCCGCTGGACAAGCGCCGCGAGTACCTGGAGAAAATGCTTGCCGAAGGCGTATCACCGGCCAACCTGCCAATTCCTGAAGTGTGCGGCGAGTTCGACAGCCTGCCGCTGTCCTACGCCCAGGAGCGCCAGTGGTTCCTCTGGCAGCTGGACCCGGCCAGCGCGGCCTACCACATCCCCACGGCCTTGCGCTTGCGTGGCCCGCTGGATGTTTGCGCGCTGGAACACAGCTTCAACGCTCTGGTTGCCCGCCACGCCAGCCTGCGCACCACCTTCGCTGAAGTTGACGGGCGGGCTGTGCAGGTCGTTGCCGAGCGACTGATCCTGAGCATCGATCAGGAGCAACTTGAAGGTGACCTGGATACTCAGCAACAGGATGAGTACATCAAGGCATTTGTTGAACACGAAACGCAGCAACCCTTCGACCTTGCCTGCGGCCCGTTGCTGCGGGTGAAATTGCTGCGCCTGGCAGCAGAGGACCATGTACTGGTGCTGACCCAGCATCATATCGTCTCCGACGGTGCCTCGATGCAGATCATGGTCCGCGAGCTGGTGCAGGCCTATACGGCCTACTGCCAGGGCCAGTCACCCCAATGGGACGCCTTGCCGATCCAGTACGCCGACTACGCCATCTGGCAGCGCCACTGGATGGAAGCCGGCGAGCGCGATCGCCAACTCGGATACTGGCGTGAGCAACTGGGTGGCGAGCAGCCGGTGCTGGAACTGCCGACCGATTCCCCACGGCCGGCCGTACAGAGCCTGCGTGGGGCACGCATCAACCTGACGCTCGACCGCGCCCTGAGCCAGGCCCTGCGCCAGGTGGCCAAGGCAGCGCAAGCCACACCGTTCATGCTTTTGCTTGCGTCCTACCAGGCGCTGCTGCAGCGCTACAGCCGGCAGCACGATATCCGTGTGGGCGTGCCGGTGGCCAACCGCAACCGGGTCGAAAGCGAAGGGCTGCTAGGCTTCTTCGTGAACACTCAAGTGCTGCGCAGCCAGGTAGATGATGGCCTGCCTTTCGACGCGTTGCTGCAACAGGTCCGCCAGGCCACGATGGAGGCCCAGGCACACCAGGACCTGCCGTTCGAACAACTGGTGCAGGCCCTGCATCCAGAACGTAGCATGAGCCACAGCCCCTTGTTCCAGGTGATGTTCAACCACCAGGTGCAGGGCGCAGCCACTGATGCCCATCTACCGGCGGCCGGCCTAGCTCTTGAGGGCCTGAGCTGGGACAACCCCACTGCACAATTCGACCTGACGCTGGCCACCGTGGACGACGGCGAGCACTTCAGCGCCACCTTCACCTATGCCACCGACCTGTTCCAGACGGCGACCATCGAGCGAATGGCGCAGCACTGGCAGATCCTGCTGAACGCAATCGTCACCTCGCCTGCACTCCCCCTTGCCGAACTCCCCCTACTGGACGAGCAGGAACAGCACGCTTTGCAAGCCGGCTGGTCCAGCACCACCGCCAGCTACGCAAGAACCGCTCCGGTCCATCAGCTGTTCGAAGCCCAGGCTGACCGCCATCCAGATGCCCCTGCCTTGATCTTCGAAGGCCGCGAGCTGACGTATGCGAAACTCAACGAACAGGCCAATCGCCTGGCCCATCGCCTGATCGAACAAGGTGTCGGCCCGCAGACGCTGGTCGGGCTTGCTCTAGAGCGCAGCGTCGAGATGCTGGTCGGCCTGCTCGCCGTACTCAAGTCGGGCGCAGCGTACATTCCGCTCGACCCGGCCTACCCGCAAGAGCGCCTGGCCTACATGATCGAAGACAGCGGCATCCACCTGCTGCTGACCCAAGACTTCCTGCTCGAACGCATACCGGTGCCAGCAGGCGTCACCCATCTGGTCCTCAACCAGCGGGGCGACTGGTTGCTGGGTTACCCCACAACTAACCCGGCGCTCACCTGCCACCCCGAACAACTTGCCTACACCCTCTACACTTCAGGCTCCACCGGAAAACCCAAAGGCGTGATGATCGACCATGGCGCGCTGGCCAACTTCGTGGCCAGCATTGCCCGCTCACCCGGCATCGCCCGTGCAGACCGCATGCTGTCGCTGACCACCTTCTCATTCGACATCTTCGGCCTGGAAATTTACGTACCGTTGAGCCACGGGGCCTGCATCGTGATGACCCCGGCTGCCATGCAGCACGACCCGGACGCTCTGCTGGCACTGGTTCGGCAACAGCGCATCAGCGTACTACAGGCCACGCCGTCGACCTGGCGCATACTGATGGAAAACCCCACCAGGGAGGTGCTGCGCCACTGCAAGCTGCTGTGCGGTGGCGAAGCCTTGCCAGATGACCTGGCTGTGCAGATGACTCAATTGTCCGAGCAGGTGTGGAACCTCTACGGGCCAACCGAAACCACCATCTGGTCGGCCCAGCACGCGCTGACCCGGCAACAACCACGGCCACTGCTGGGCCAGCCCCTGGCCAACACCTCGCTGGTGTTGCTTGACGACCACCTGGGCCTGGTGCCCGCCGGTATAGCCGCCGAGTTGCTGATTGGTGGTGATGGCCTTGCTCGTGGCTACCTGCAGCGCCCTTCACTGACAGCAGAGCGCTTTGTCCCGCACCCCTTCGCCAAGGCAGGCGAGCGCCTGTACCGCACCGGTGACCTGGTGCGCAGCCGCGCCAATGGCGAATTGGAATACCTTGGCCGCCTGGATCATCAGGTCAAGGTGCGCGGTCTGCGCATCGAGTTGGGCGAGATCGAGTCACGCCTGCTCAACCACCCTCACGTGCGCCAGGCTGCCGTAGCCGTGCAGCAGAACATGGCCGGCGCACACCTGGTAGCCTACCTGATCGGGCAGGACGAAAGTGAAGCGGCACGTGCACAGTTGCTGAGCGAACTGAAAACGCTCCTGCGCCAGCACCTGGCCGATTACATGATCCCCAGCCACTGGCTGTTTCTCACGACGATGCCACTGACCCCCAATGGCAAGCTGGACCGCAAGGCCCTCCCGCGCGCAGAAAACAGCCAGGCCCGAACCGACTACGTGGCGCCGCGCAACCTGGCCGAACGCACAGTCGCCAGTATCTGGCAGCAGGTGCTGGAGCAGGAACAGGTCGGGATCCACGACGACTTCTTCGCCCTGGGCGGCCACTCGCTGCTGGCCACCCAGGTAGTGTCACGGGTGCGCCACGCGCTGCAACGCGAGGTCAGTCTCAAGTCACTCTTCGAGCACAGTATCCTGGAGGCCTTCGTCCAGTCCATCGGCATCGCCGACACCGCCAACCAGCCAGCCTTGGCCCCCGTCCCACGAGCACCGCACGGCATGGCATTGTCCTACGCCCAGGAACGGCAATGGTTTCTCTGGCAACTCGACCCACAGAGCACGGCCTACCACATCCCAGTGGCGCTGCGTCTGCACGGCCAGCTCGACCTCGCGGCGCTGCAACGCAGTTTCGACAGCCTGCTGGCTCGCCACGAAGTGCTACGCACCACCTTCAGTCTGCATGAACAGCTGCCACGGCAGATCATTCAGCCAGAAGGCGCCCTGGCCATCCACGTTGCAACACTACAGCCCAGCGATGACCCGAACGTAGCAATCGCTCAGTTCATCAGCCAGCGCACACAAACGCTGTTCGACCTGCAGCAAGGGCCAGTGATTCGTGTCGACCTACTGCAGGTGGCTGCCGATGACCACGTACTGGTGATCACCACCCACCACATTGCCTCCGACGCCTGGTCGATGCAGGTCATGGTACAGGAGTTGATTGCCCTCTATGCTGGCTTCAGCAAGGGCGAGCCGCAACGCCTGCCACCACTAGCGCTGCAGTATGCCGACTATGCACAGTGGCAGCGCCAATGGATGGACGCCGGTGAGCGCGAGCGCCAACTGGCGTACTGGGTAGCCCAGCTCGAAAGCGAAGCAGCTTTGCTCGAGCTACCTTACGACCGGGCCCGTCCGGCCGAGCAAAGTTTCAACGGCGCACGCATCGAAACCCAGCTTCCCGAAGCGCTGGGGGCCAGCCTGCGCGGACTGGCTAAACAGCACAACGTAACCCCATTCATGGTGCTACTGGCGTCCTTCCAGTTACTGCTGCACCGTTATAGCCGCCAGGAAGACGTGCGTGTCGGCGTGCCCGTGGCCAACCGCAACCGCCTGGAAACCGAACAGCTCATCGGTTTCTTCGTCAACACCCAGGTGCTGAAGGCTCAGATCGACAGCCAGATGACCGTCACCGAGCTGTTGCAGCAGGTGCGCCACACCGCCTTGGAGGCCCAGACTCATCAAGACCTGCCGTTCGAGCATCTGGTCGATGCCTTGCGCCCCGAGCGCACGCTCAGCCACAGCCCGCTGTTCCAAGTCATGTTCAACCACCAGAGCGATGCCAGCCAGGGCAAGGCAAGTGCGCAACTGCCGGCGCTTACGATCGAGACACTGCCTTGGCAAACCTCCACGGCGCAGTTCGACCTGACCTTGAATACCTTCGAAGCCAGCGAAGGTTTCAGCGCATCACTGACCTACGCCACCGACCTGTTCGATGCGGCCACCGCCAGACGCATGCTGCAACATTGGCAGAACCTGCTACAGGCCATGGTCGACGCACCGGCACAACGCCTGGCCCAGTTGCCACTGGAAAACGATGCGCAGCTGCACAACACCTTCAGCCAGTGGAACCCGACCACAGTCGAGCACAGCGCTGAGACTTGCCTGCACCGGCTGATCGAAGCCCAGGCGAGCAAAGCGCCCGGGGCTGTCGCGTTGACCTTCGAAGACCAGCATCTTACCTACGCGCAGCTCAATGCCCAGGCCAATGCGCTGGCACACCAGCTCATCGCGCTGAACGTACAAGCGGAAACGCGTGTGGGCTTGGCCTGTGAGCGCAGCCCGGAAATGCTCGTGGGCATGTTGGCCATTCTCAAGGCCGGTGCTGCCTACGTGCCGCTCGACCCCGCATATCCCAACGACCGCCTGGCCTACATGATCGAAGATAGCGACCTGGGGCTGATCCTGACCCAGCCAGGTCTGCACGACCAACTGCCGGTTCCGGCGCACGTACGCACACTGCTGATCGAGGCGTGCAGCGGCAGCGTCATCGACACGGGCAACCCGGACGTAATGTGTCACCCGGACAATCTGGCCTACGTCATCTACACCTCTGGCTCCACCGGTAAACCCAAAGGCGCCCTGCTGACGCACCGCAACGTCCTGCGCCTGTTCCAGGCCGCTGCGGCAGAGTTCCAGGTCGACGAGCGTGACGTCTGGAGCCTGTTCCACTCCTATGCATTCGACTTTTCCGTATGGGAGATCTTCGGTGCCCTGCTGTACGGCGGCCGCTTGGTCATCGTCCCGCATACGGTCAGCCGCTCGCCGGAGGACTTCTACCGCCTGCTGTGTCGCGAAGGCGTCACCGTCCTCAACCAGACGCCATCCGCATTCAAGCAACTGATGCAGGTCGCCTGCGCCACGTCAGCCGCACAAGGCACGCTGGCGCTGCGCTATGTCGTGTTCGGCGGCGAGGCACTTGAAGTGCAAAGCCTGCGCCCTTGGTTCGAGCATTATGGCGACCACGCTCCGCAGCTCATCAACATGTACGGCATCACTGAAACCACCGTGCATGTAACCTACCGCCCGATCACCCTGGCTGACTTGGCTGCCGATGTCAGCAGCCCGATCGGCCTCCCACTGAACGACCTGAGCTGGTACCTGCTGGACGCCAACCTCAACCCGGTCGCCCTGGGTTGCGTCGGCGAGCTTTATATTGCCGGCGCCGGCCTGGCCCGCGGGTACCTGAACCGCACCGACCTCACGGCACTGCGCTTCGTGCCCAGCCCGTTCGGCGCCGCCGGTGAGCGCCTGTACCGCACAGGCGACCTGGCCCGTTACCGCAACGATGGCGTGATCGAATACATCGGCCGCATCGACCACCAGGTAAAAATCCGCGGCTTCCGCATCGAGCTGGGCGAAATCGAGGCCCAGTTGCTGCGCTGTGCCCAAGTCAGCCAGGTCGTAGTGCTGGCCCAGCCTGGCCCCAGTGGCCAGCCGCAACTGGTCGCCTACATCGTCACCGACAGCGCCAATGCAGTAGACGGCGAGTCACTGCGTGCAGCGATCAAGGCCACGTTGAAGGACAACCTGCCTGACTACATGGTGCCCAACCACCTGTTGCTGCTTACGCAACTGCCGCTGACCACCAACGGCAAGCTGGACCGCAAGGCCCTGCCTTTGCCGGACCTGAGCCAGGCGCAACAGGCCTACGTTGCTCCCGGCAACGAGCTGCAGCAGCAATTGGCGGGTATCTGGCAGGACGTGCTGAAGCTTGCGAACGTCGGTATCAACGACAATTTCTTCGAACTGGGTGGCGACTCGATCATCTCGATCCAGGTAGTCAGCCGCGCACGCGAAGCCGGCATCGTGCTGACGCCCAAGGACCTCTTTCAGCACCAGACTGTAGCGACCCTGGCCAGGGTCGCGCGACAGGTAGACAAACAGGCATTGATCGACCAAGGTCCGCTCACCGGCGCCACCCCGCTGCTGCCCATCCAGCAGGCATTCTTTGCCATGGGCCTGCCCACTGTGCACCATTGGAACCAGTCGGTATTGCTGCAACCGTCTGCGCCGTTGAGCGTAGGTCTGCTCAAGCAGGCACTGCAGGCGCTGCTGGCACATCACGACGCCCTGCGCCTATGCTTCAGCCAAGGCAGCGACGGCTGGCAAGCCAGCTTCCACGATCAGCTGGATATCGACGCAATGATCTGGCAACGCTCCGCAGACAGTGCCGAAGCCCTTCAGCGCCTGTGCGAGGAAGCCCAGCAAAGCCTCGACATCCACGCTGGCACACTGCTGCGGGCGATGTTGGTCAATCTGCAGGACGGCAGCCAGCGCCTGCAACTGGTGGTGCACCACCTGGCGGTTGACGGGGTATCCTGGCGCATTCTGTTCAACGACCTACAGCGCGCCTATCGCCAGGCACAAGCCGGCGAACCCATCACCTTCGCAGCGCGCAGCAGTTCCGTGCGCGACTGGGCCGAGCGTTTGACCGAACACGCCCACAGCCCTGCGCTGAACCAGCAGTTGCCCTACTGGCAGGCGCAATTGCATAACGCGCACACCGACTTGCCTTCGCGGCACGGTGACGGCACTCCGCTACGCTGCCATGCCCGCACCGTCCGCTCCCGGCTGGACGCCCAGGCAACCCGTCGCCTGCTGCAAGAAGCTCCGGCGGCTTACCGCACCCAGGTGAACGACCTGTTGCTGACCGCCCTGGCCAGGGTCATTGCCCGCTGGACCGGCGGTGAGCAGTGCGTGGTGCAGCTCGAAGGGCATGGCCGCGAAGACCTGTTCGACAGCATCGACCTGACCCGCAGTGTGGGCTGGTTCACCAGCCTGTTCCCGGTCAAGTTGAGCGCCCAGGGCGAACTGGGCAACAACCTGCTCGCCGTCAAGGAACAGCTGCGCGCTATCCCCGACAAAGGCCTGGGCTATGGCCTGCTACGCTACCTGGGCACGGCAGAGGCACGTGCGACCCTGACCGGTCTGGCCGAACCGCGTATCACCTTCAACTACCTGGGGCAGTTCGATGCCAGCTTCGAAACGCCAGATGGCAACCTGTTCAGCCCGGCCCCTGAATCGAGCGGCAGCGAGCGTGACCAGGATGCACCGCTGGACAACTGGCTGAGCATCAATGGCCAGGTTTACGGGGGCGAACTCAGCCTTGGCTGGACCTTCAGCACTGCCATGTTCGACCCGTCGACCATCCAAGCGCTGGCGGACGCTTACGCCGATGAACTCAACACGTTGATCGAGTATTGCTGCATTGGCGAGCACTCCGGGGTTTCGCCCAGCGATTTCCCGCTGGCCAGGCTGACCCAGGAACAGATCGCCGTATTGCCGGTAAAGGCCCGCGATATCGAAGACATCTACCCGTTGACACCGATGCAGCAAGGCATGCTCTTCCATACCCAGGACGCCACTGAAAGCGCCCTGTATATCAACCAGATAGCAGTAACGGTGGAACACCTCGACACCCAGCGCTTCACCACTGCCTGGAACGCCGTGATTCGTCGTCACGAAATCCTGCGCACTGGGTTCTGGGCCTCCAGCAGTCTTGCCGAGCCGTTGCAGATCGTTTACCGCCACGCTCAGATCCCCCTGCGCACCCTCGACCTCAGCGGCCAGCCGCAGGGCCAACATGAGCTGGAGGGTCTGGCCCGGGACGACGCCAGCACCGGCTTCGACCTGCTTGGTGCCCCGCTGTTGCGCTTGACCCTGGCGCGCCTGGATGCGCAGCGCACGCACCTGGTCTGGACCAGCCACCACATCCTCATGGATGGCTGGAGCACGTCACGGTTGCTGGGCGAAGTGCTGCAGACCTACCACGGTGTCACTGCCGAGCCCAAAACCGGGCGCTACCGCGACTATATCCAGTGGCTCAAGGCACAATCACTGGCCCAGCAGGAACAGTTCTGGAAAGGCAAGCTTGCCCAGTGCAAAGGCACGCACCTGGCCAACACTGTGCAGCCCAGCGCTGATGCCGGGTTGGCCGGACATGCCGCGCTCTACCTGACCTGGGACCCTGCCCGTACCCAACACTTGCGTACCTGCGCCCAACGCCTGCGCATTACCCCCAACACACTGATCCAGGCTACGTGGGCGTTGCTGCTGCAGCGCTACACCGGCCAGGCCGAAGTCTGCTTCGGCGCCACCGTCGCCGGTCGCCCGACAGACCTGGCGGGAGCCAACGAAATGCTTGGGCTGTTCATCAACACCTTGCCGATCATTCAGTGCCTGCAGCCCGACATGCCCGTCGCGCAATGGTTGCAGGCCTTGCAGGACTACAACCTGGAAATCCGTGACTACGAGCATACTGCCCTAGCCGATATCCAGCGCTGGTCCGGGCAAGGTGGCAGCCCGCTGTTCGACAGCATCGTGGTGTTCGAAAACTACCCGATCGATGAACGCCTGCAGGAAGCCGAACAGGACCAACTGCGCTTTGGCGAGGTCAAGACTCGCGATGTCACCAACTACGCGATGGACCTGGCGGTGAACCTGGGCAATACCCTGAGCATCGAGTTCCTCTACCTGCGCAACCGCTTCACCGAACAGGCCACCGCGCAGATCCGCAACAATTTCGAAACCCTGCTGCAAGCCCTGCTCGACCACCCGCAAGATGCCCTTGGCAGCCTGGACATGCTTGCTACCGACGAGCATCGGCAACTGGCTCTGCGCAACCAGCTGCGGGCCCCGGGCACTGCGCAAGGGCTGCTTGCCAGCGATATCCGCCACCAGGCGACGCAACGACCAGAGGCACAGGCCGTGGTGTGCGCAGGCGTGACGCTGAGCTACGCGCAGCTGGAGCAACGTGCCAACCAGCTGGCGCATCAACTGATTGCCCTGGGGATCGGTCCAGAGCGCTTCGTCGGCGTTGCGCTGGAACGCTCAGTGGACGTTATCGTCGCTTTCTACGCAGTGATGAAGACCGGGGCCGCCTATGTGCCGCTTGACATCGACTACCCACAAGACCGTGTGCAATGGATTGTGCAGGACTCCGGCATGGACCTGCTGCTGACCCACGACCGCTTGCGCGTACGCTTTGCCCATGACTGGGCACCACCGTTGCTGGCCCTGGACCAACTGGCCGAGGCCAGCCCGAACTATACCTGTCCCGCTAACCCAGCGCTGGCCGACAACCTGGCGTATCTGATCTACACCTCGGGTTCCACCGGCAAGCCGAAAGGCGTTGCGGTCAGCCATGGGCAGATTCACATGCACTGCCACGCAATTGTCCAGCGCTACGAAATGGACACCCGCACCTGCGAGCTGCTGTTCATGTCGTTCGCCTTCGACGGGGCCCAGGAGCGTTGGTTATCGACCCTGGTCAGCGGCGGCTGCCTGGTAGTGCGTGACAATCAGCTATGGACTGTGGAAGAAACCTGGCACGCCCTGCACCGGCATGGCATCAGCATTGCGTGCTTCCCACCGGCCTACCTGCAGCAGTTGGCCGAATTCGCCCAGACCCAGGCGCAACCCGCACCACCGGTGGGCATCTACTGCTTTGGTGGCGACGCCGTTGCAGAAGCCAACTTCGAACTGGTCAAGCGCACGCTCAAGCCACGCTACCTCACCAATGGCTATGGGCCAACCGAAACAGTGGTGACGCCGCTACTGTGGAAAGTGCCTGCCGACGCTACCTGCAAGGCGGTGTATGCGCCCATCGGTGAGCGCGTCGGCGAGCGCTCGCTGTACATCCTCGACGATGCACTCAACCCGTTGCCGACGGGTGTTGCTGGTGAGCTGTATATCGGCGGTGAAGGTGTTGCGCGTGGTTATCACCACCGCCCAGGCCTGAGTGCCGAGCGCTTCATTGCCGACCCCTTCTCGTCCACCGGTGGCCGCCTGTACCGCACGGGTGACCTGGTGCGCCAGCGGGCCGATGGCATGATCGATTACTTGGGGCGCCTGGACAATCAGGTAAAAATCCGAGGTTTCCGCATTGAACTGGGTGAGATCGAAGCCCGCCTGCGTCAGCAGCCAGGCGTTCAGGACGCGGTGGTGGTGGCGCGCGACACTGCCAACGGCAAGCAGTTGGTCGGCTACGTCGTGGCCGCCAGGCAACATCTGGGCGAAAACCTGCGCAGCGCACTGCAGGGCGAGTTACCCGACTACATGGTGCCGGTGCAGGTACTGCTGCTCGACAGCCTACCGTTGAACCCCAACGGTAAGGTGGACCGCCTGGCATTGCCGGCCCCGGACTTCACCGAACGCACATTCGTTGCGCCACGCAACGCAGTCGAACAAGGACTGGCAAAAATCTGGCAAGCGGTGCTCGACGTCGAGCAGGTAGGTGTGACCGACAACTTCTTCGAACTGGGCGGTGATTCGCTACGCATCCTCAAGGTGCTGTCGAGTGTGCGCAACCAACCGGAACTGGGCCTTGAGCTGAAGCTACGGGATATGATCGGCAAGCCGACCATCGCCGAGCTGTCCGGCTATCAGCCCGAGCAGGGTAGCCTCGACCCACTATTGCTGCTCAACAGCCGGTGCGTCAGCACCGCCCCGCTGTTCTGCCTGCATGCCGGCTTCGGCACGGTGTTCGACTACGAACCGCTGGCCCGCAAGCTCGATGGACACCGCAGCGTCTACGGCCTGCAATGCCGGATGCTGCTCGACCGCGACTGGCAGGACGAGTCGCTGCCAACCATGGCCATCGACTACGCGCACTATATCCGTCACAAACAGCCCGAAGGCCCGTACCACCTGCTCGGCTGGTCGCTCGGCGGTGCCCTGGCCATGCTCGTCGCCCAGGAGCTGGAGAGCCAGGGCCAGGAGGTGGCCTTCACCGGCCTGGTCGACAGTTTCCTGCCAGTGACGGGTGACCCGGTCGAGGCTGATGACGATGGCAGCGACCTGCGCGGTTTCCTGGCGATGGTGCTTGGTGTCGAGGTTGACCAGTTGCCGATGCCAGCCGAGCTGGCTTGCCAGCCTTTCGAGCAGCTAATCAATACACTGCGCGCCCGCGTTGGCAGCGGCGAGGGCCTGACGGCACTCACTGCCGAGGAACTGGCCCACACCTTTACCGTGGCCATGAAGCTCAAAGCCGTGTCCGCTCTGCTGGAAGGCTTGCCAAGCAACCGTTGCAGCCCCGTGTGCTGGTGGGCGGGCCAGTCCGACGCGCTAACGCCCGGCCCACTGCCTGGCAGCGCTGCGGACACCTGGCTCGACGTCGGTCACTACGACATCCTCAAGCATCACACTCTGCTGAACGAATTGGCCCAGGCATTGGTGCCCAACGAAGCCTTGGCTCCCTGACCCTGTCCGCACGCCCAGGCCGACCTGGGCGTGCCCACCGAACCGACCATAGGACAAACCGCAATGCCCCTGGACCCCGATCTCGAAGGTTTCCTTGAACTGGCCCAATTGGGCCGCCTGACCGGCAAGAGCCAGCCGATGCACCAACTGAGCGTTGCCCAGGCTCGCCATGATTTCGAGCAGAGTTCACAAGTGCTGGACCCCTCCCCCCCTGCGGCCGTCAATGTGCGCACGGTGTCGATCCCGACGCGCGATGGCGCCACACTCGACGCTCGTCTGTACCGTGCTACGCAGACCGACCAGACGTTGCCTGTGATTATTTATTTTCATGGTGGCGGCTATGTGGTCGGCAGTCTCGATTCGCACGATTCGATCTGCCGACGCCTGGCGGCCAGCGGCCGTCATGCCGTCTTGGCACCGGCCTATCGCCTGGCGCCCGAGTATCCGTTCCCTGCCGCCGTGCACGATGCCCTGGACAGTACCCGATGGGTGCACGAACACGCTACGCAACTGGCCATCGACCGGGAGCAGATCAGCTTGGCCGGTGACAGTGCCGGGGCAACCTTGGCCACGGTGGTGGCCATCACCGCTGAAGATCCTGCCAGCGACTGGGCGTTCAAGCCCAAAGCACAGCTGCTGTTCTACCCCGTGACCGATACCAGTACCACCCGTGCTTCGCACCAGCGCTATGCGGAAGGCTACCTGCTCGAGAGCAAGACGCTGGAATGGTTCTACCAGCACTATATGCCCAGAGCCGAGCAGCGTGCCGACTGGCGCGCATCGCCATTGCGGGCAAGCAACCTGGTGGCGCTGGCACCGGCGTACATCAGCCTGGCCCAGTACGACCCGCTTTACGACGAAGGCTTGGCCTACGCCGAGTTATTGCGCGCCAACGGTACTCCCGTCACCCTCGAAAATCTCGACGGCCTGACTCACGATTTCCTGCGCATGTCGGGGATCAGTGGCCAGGTGGAAAGCGTCTACCGCAACGCAGAGCAATGGCTGGCGACGTTGTAGTCAGCACACAGGTACAAAAAAGGGACATCGATCGATGTCCCTATTTTGCGTGTGTGTCCTCTGCAACAGCGGGCCTGCCCTGCTGCGCAGCCCATCGCCGAAGCCATGCGCTGCGCCTGTGGAGCGGCTTCACCCGCGAACACCGACGCAGACGATGCCATCCACCGCACCGCCAGCTTCGCGGACAAGCCCGCACACTCTGTTACCAGAAGGTACCGCGCAGAGTCAGCATGTGGTTGCGCTTGTCGCCATACCAGTTACCCGACGCCGAAGAACCCAGCGTGGCATAGTAGGTCTTGTCAAAAATGTTGTTGGCGTTGTAGGCCAGGGTCCAGTGATCGTCAATCTTGTACTCGACCAGGGCGTTCCACACCGCGTAACCACCTTGGCGATAGTCATAGGCTTCGTTACGCAGCACATTACCGGCGCTATCGATCACACTGGCGGTGCCGCTGACTAGGTTGGCGCTCTGCACGGTCACGCCACCACCCACCTTGAAGTCGTGGAACTGGCCCGGCAACTGGTAGGTGCTCCACAGCTTGAACTGGTGCTTGGGGGTTATACTGCTGAACGTCGTGTTGTCCTGGCGGTTGCGGTTGTTGTTGTAGGTGTAGCCGGCCAGTACATTCCAGTCCGGCAAGATCTCACCGGTCAGCTCCATATCAATACCCTTGCTGACCACTTCACCCTGGGTAAGGTAGCAGCAGTTACCACCGAACAGCACGTTGGTGAGCTGGTAGTTCGGGTCGACCACCGCCTCATTGTTACGCTTGGTGTAGTACAGCGCCACCGAGGCATTCACCGCACCGTTGAACAGTTCGCCCTTGATCCCGGTTTCGTAGGTCTTGCCCTTCATCGCCTCGATCGAGCTGCCTGGCAGCGGGCCCTGCAGCTTGTTCTGCTGCGGTTTGTAGATCTCAGAATAGCTGACGTAGGTCGACCATTCGTCGTTCAGGTCATAGACCAGGCCGCCGTATGGCACCAGCTTGGTGGGTTCGCGCGTGTCGATGTCCGACTGCACGCTCCATACCCCGTTGTTGCGTGCGCGGTACACTTGCTCGAACTTGTAACGCTGGGCGCGAGCACCGACGATCAGATGCAACGGCTCGGCCAGTTGCAGGCGCAAGGTCGAGTATAGGCCGTACTGGGTCTGGGTGTTGGGACTGTAGTCGCGGAAGAAGTCCTTGTTGGTCGGCGGCATCACCCACGGAGTGGAGCCTGGGTTGAACACGTCGATCGGACCACCGGAGCCGGAAGACTGCAGGGTGCCTTCCCACTGACTGGTAATCTTCTGGTAGTCGACACCCATGAGGAATTCATGCTGCAGGTCGAATGCCTGGAATTTACCAGCGATGTTGGCGTCCCAGAGTTTCTGGTCGCTGCGGTACTGGTTGACGTTGCCGCTCCAGGCCGGGCCGTCGAGGGTGACCGGGTTGACCGCACCGAAGTTGAACGCACTCTTGCTGAAACCGGAATCCAAAGTCTGAGTGTAGGTGACGTTGGCTTTCCAGTCGTCATTGAACTTGTGGTCGACTTTGGCGAACACCTCCTGGGAGCGGCCATCTAGATAGGCCCAGTTCTCCGTCAGGCTGGTGCTGCGCGACAGGCCCAGGTCGGCGCCCGTACTGTAGCGCGGCAAGCCGGTGCCGGAGCCGGTTTCGTGAATGCGCTCGGAGCGGCCACCGAGGGTCAACGTGGTATCCGGTAGAATGTCGGCTTCAAGAATACCGTAGACGATTGGTTTTTCCGTGCCACGATCGTCCAACATGTACTGACGGTCGGTATAAGCGGCCACCAGTCGGCCACGCAATTTGCCATCGAAGCCGAGCGGACCGGTGACATCGAACTGAGTACGATAGTTATCCCAGCTACCAGCCGACATGTCGACCTTGAGCTGGTAAGTGTCCAGGGGGCGCTTGCGCACCAGGTTGATTATGCCGCCCGGGTCGCCAGTACCACCAAACAGCGCGGATGACCCGCGCAGAACTTCAACATGATCGAACTCGACCATGTCGTAGTTCTTGTTCGAGTAGAAGCTGCCCGACGTGGTGCCCAGGGCCATCGGCGCAGCACCATCGATCTGGATATTCTCGATTTTGAAACCGCGCGAATAGAAGTCCGAGAGGCGGAAGTTGTTATTCTTGACGGTGATGCCCGGGGTGATTTTCATGGCATCGGCAAGGTCGGTCATGCGCTGCTCTTCGATGACCTGGCTGGTCACCACCGACACCGACTGTGGCGTCTGGCGCAGGCTGGTCGGCGTCTTCGAACCGATACTGACCTTCTCGGTGGTATACGAGCCGGTGTTCTCGGTCATCATGCCCATGCCCTGGCCTTCGATCATAGTGGTGCCGAGTTCCAGTAAATCACCGGATGCAGCAGAACTGGCAGGGCTGATGATGACAGTATTGTCCTGAATGCGATAACTCAACCCAGCCCCCCCTAGCAGCGCCTTGAGCGCGGCATCGGGCTCATAGGCGCCGGACACCGGAGTTGACGTTCTGCCGCTGACCACCCCCGGCTCAAACAGAATCTGCAACCCAGTCTGACGCCCCAGTTCGGTCAGAGCATTGCCCAAAGGCTGAGCGGGAATGTTCACCTGCGTGGGCGCTGCCTGTACTGCGCTGGCAATGCTCAATGCCAAACCCAGTACCATGGCGGGAACAGCATGCGCACGCATCGATGAAAATGCATTCAGGCGCTCCTTGCCTGAGACTATGCTCTCGAGCTTCATTATCGTGTCGACCCCACATCTACAACATCAAAGAATGAAAGCGGCGCCTCTCTTTCGGAGGCTGGCCACGGCGGCGCACAACCCATGCTCAAACGGCTCACGCCGTCGCAGCATGGATTGCGTCCATGAATGAACGATTTCCTGCAAAACAAATTTAGAGTCATTCAAAAAAAACACCCGCACCAACGTCAAGCACGGTGCTGACGCAGCACCATGGCGCATTCAGGGGGGCATAAATAAAAAAAGCCTGGCGTAAATTGCCTGGCTTTTGCACCCCGCTAACGCGGGCAAGCTCGCTGCTACTTGGCCCTCGCCATCAGCGCGGCCTTTTCCTCAGGGCTCATGGCGTCCAGCCGCAGGCGGGCCTGCGCCAGCTTTTCCAGTTGCCCGGGCGCACTTTCCTGGGCGCGCAGGGCCGCGGCCAGCAGCGCCGGGCTCGGATTGTCGAAGACGATACCCGGGTGCATCTCGCACTGCAGCAGCTTGCGAATGCCCGCCACCAGCTTGATCACCAGCAACGAATGGCCGCCGGCTGCGAAGAAGTCCTGCTCGACACTGAGCTGCGCCTGGCCAAGCAATCGCGCCATGCTGCTCATCAGCACACGCTCCAGCGCATCGCGGGGTTCGACCATAGGTACGACGTCAGCCACCCTTTCCATGGCCAGCAACGCTTGGCGGTCGACCTTGCCGTTGGCCAGGCGTGGCATGTGCCCGACTACCTGGTAGCGCTGCGGCGCCATCACCGCGGGCAGGCGGCGCTCGACAAAGGCCTTGAGGTGCTCCAGCCAGCTGGCGGGTGCGCCCTGGTGCGCCAGCACAAAGGCCTGCAACTCACCCTCGACATGCAGCACCACCGCTTCGCTAACATCCTCAGCGCTGAGCAACTGCTGCTCGACCTCCGCCAGCTCGACGCGATAACCGCGCACCTTGACCTGGTGATCGCGACGACCGTACAGCGCAATACCGCCATCAACCCGGTAGCGCGCCAAGTCACCGGTGCGATACACGCGCTCGCCCTCCAGCCATGGCAACTGCACGAACGCGGCCGCCGTCAGCTCGTCGGCCCCCAGGTAACCGCGACTAAGCTGCGCGCCGCCGATGTACAGTTCACCCAGCTCGCCGGTGGCTGCCAGGCGCTGCTGTGCATTGAGCACATACACCTGATTGTTCGCCAGCACCCGGTCCAGGCCAATGTTGCCGTGCTTCAGGTCCGACGCGCCAAGGGCGCGCACCAGCACCCCGACCGTGGCTTCGGTCGGGCCGTAGTGGTTGAACACGCGGCAGTCGGCGCGCAGCGCACGAATACGCTGCAACAGGCTCGGCGCAACGGCTTCGCCGCCCAGCACCAAGGTGGCCGGCAATTGCGGCGCCGGGCCTTCGAGCAATGCCGCAAGGTGCGACGGCACAATCTTCAGGCAATCAATGCCCTGCTCCCCGATATACGCGGCAAAGCGTTGCGGGTCTTGCAGAGTGGCATCGTCGGCAACCTGCAAAGTTGCCCCAAGGTACAACGCCCCGAACAGGGTCGTGTTGCCCAGGTCGGCGGCCACAGTGCCGGTAAAGGCAAACTGGCGGCAGGCGGCCAGGCCCAGTTCGGCGCAGGCGCCGGCCACGTAGTTACACAGTTGTCGGTGTTCCACCTGCACAGCCTTGGGCGTGCCGGTAGAACCGGAGGTGAACAGTACGTAGGCTAGGCTGTCGGCCTGCAGGTGCAACGCAGCCGGCTCGGCCAGCACTGTCTGCGGCAGTGCATCGGCATCGACCACTGTCAGGCCCTGGCCCGACAGTTCCGCCGCCCGGGCGCCGTCGGCCACCAGCAGCACTGCGTTGGCCTGTAAGGCCAATTGCAGCTGGCGCTCTACCGGCCAGTTAGGGTCCAGCGGCAGGTAAGCGGCGCCAAGCCGCCAGGTTGCCAGCAGGGAAGCCAGCAAGGCGACGCCGCGTGGCAATGCCAGCGCCACCACAGCCCCAGCCGTCACGCCCTGCCCGGCGAACCAGGCGGCGCGCCGGGCTGCTTCGGCCTGCAGTTGTGCGTAGCTCAGCACCTGGCTACCCGCCACCAGGGCAACGGCATCCGGCGTGGTCTTCGCCCAATGGTCTATCCGCGCAGGCAACAGCTGGCTGGCGTCCAGCACCTGCGTTGGCGGGTTCAGCGCCAGCAGGCGAGCCTGTTCCGCCGGCCCAACCAGGCTGGTCTGGCCCAGGGTGCTTGCGCTGCCATCCTGCAATTGACCTAGCAGTACCTGGTACTGGTCAAGCAGCGCTGCCATTGCTGCATCGTCATGGTGACGGGCGTCGTATTCAAGCACCACGCTGGCGGCAAGGCCGTCGGCATCCCGCTCGATCACCAGGGTCAGCTCGGCCTGTGGGACCATGGCAGTGAGGTATTCAGCGTGCCACTGCAAGCCTGTGCACGTCTGCGCCGGCAGCACCGGCCGTTGGCCGAAGGCGTGCGATGTTGTGACAACGCCGCCGTAGACATCGGCGCCACCGTACTCTTGCCAGGTGACATGTTGCTCGAGGGTGGCGCGCAATTGCGTCAGCGCCTGCGCGAATGTCAGCCCGGCTGGCAGTTGCAGGTGCAGCGGCAAGGTCTTTTCCAGCAGCCCGACAGTATCGGCAAAGAACTCATAGTCCCGGCGCGCATCATGGCGCCAGCCCACCGTGAATGCCTCACGGCCGCTGATTTTCGCCAGCACGGCCCACCAGGCAGCCTGCAACATGTCGTCGGCGCCCTCGCCCAGCGCCCCGACACGTGCTCGCACGCGACGGGCCATGGCTTGCTGGCCATCCGCCGCAGCACGACGCTCCGGCAGCTGCGGTGCCAGGCACTCGCTGTTGCCAAGGTGAGCCTGCCAGTACTGGCGGCCACTGGCAGCGTCTTCGTCGAGGGACACTTCAGCACGCCACTCCAGGTACTGGGCAAACTGCCCCAGTTCCTCGTCCGGCTGACACTCACCAGCCTGGTAAGCTGCAATCAGGTCGCGGTAAAGGATTGCCAGGCTCGCCTGGTCTGCGGCATGCGCCGCAACCCCAAGGGTGAGTTGCCATTGCTGTTCACCCAGCCGTTGCAGCAGCGCTTGCAGGCATTTCCCGGTCAATACGCTGCCAGGGCGCTGCAGCCACTGCTGCTGGCGCGCCTGCACGGCGTCCGCAGACTCGGCGTGCGGCTCCACTTCAACGGCTGCGCCAGGCTGCGCAGCAGCAAAGAACTGGCGCAGGCCTCGGTAACCTGGCACCCCGGCCAGCTGCGCAGCCAGCGCAGTGTGCCGCTGCGGCAGTTGCGCCAGCACGTGTTGCAGGCGGGCGACGTCCAGCTCACCCTGGAGCTGCACTTGCATCACATGGGCCTGCGCCATCCAAGTGCCCCCCTGCGCCTGCAGGTAGCCCTGTTGCTCATCGAGCAGCGCCAGGCCGACATCGGCCGCGTCCACGATTGCCGTACTCATGCTTCCGTCCCTTCCGTTTCCAGTGTTGCATGTGGTTGCGCCACCGCTGCTTCCAGCGTGCGGCGTTCGATCATGTCACCCATGGCGACGACAATGCGGCGCGGCCCTTCATAAGGGTCGCGGGCATGGGCGGCGAGCATGTTGTCGAGCAGGATCACGTCGCCCTTGCGCCAGTCGAAGCGCACCGCACACTCCTCGTACAACTCGCCGATCAACGCCATCACCTCGTCCTCGATCGGGCTGCCATCGCCGTAGCTCACATGTCGTGGCATTCGCTCGGGGCCGAACATGGCCAGCAGGTCTTCGCGTACGTCCGCGTCAAGGCAATAAATGTGGTGCAGTTGCACCTGGTTGAAGAAGGTCTTCTCACCCGTTACCGGGTGGCAAATGATCGCCGGGCACGGCGTGCGGATCTGCAATTCGTCGTTGTCCAGCCAGGTCCACTGGATGCCGGCAGCGCTGCAACGGCGCTCTACCTCCGCGCGGTCTTCAGTCTTGAAGAAATGCTGCCACGACACATCCAGCTTGTCGGCGAAGGTACGCACGTACAGCAGCCCTTTGCGCTCGAAGCGCTCGCGCAACTCCCGGGGCAGGCGCTGGTACATCAGGCGGCAATCCACCACTGGCGTAGCGCCGCCCACCGGCGACGGCTGCTCACAGAAGAACATCTGCTTGCGCGGCCAACGGTCCTGATGAGCACTTTCGTTATGGAACAGAATCATCTTCTTTTCCGGGTATGGTGTGGAGCGGTAGGTGTTCTTGCCACCCTCCTTCTTCGGCAGGTCTCCATACTGGCCATAAAGCCCGGGCTGCATGGCCTCGGCAAAGGCTTCGAAGTCGTGCATGTCTTGCAAGCCGAAGCCGCGGAAGAGAATACCGGCATGTTTGCCGAGCTTGTCCAGCACCTGCTCGCGGTTGGCCTTGATCCACTCGATCAGGTCTAGCCCGGGGTCGTTGGGCTCGACCAGCAGCGGGAAGACCTGGTCAGGGTTGAGCAACGACTCGCGCATGACACTCGGCGCCCCCCCGGTGGCGGGCGCCTTGGGCTTTTTCAGGAACTTGCCGAGTTTGTCGGCTTTCGGCGCGGTAGCAGCTGCCACGGCGGCAGCGTTAGTTGACGGCATGATGATGTCCCCCAATCTGATGTCTGGATCACTGACGATCTGTTCGAGCATTCCCATCCAGGCCTGCACCAGTTGTGTGATGCGGTCTTGTTTGAATACGTCGGTCGCGTACTGCCAGGTGCCATGCCACTGGCCCTGCTGTTCATCGATGAACAGCGCCATGTCGAACTTCGAGTAGCTCCCCTGGCCGGGGACCACTTCGACCTCGATGGCCTCCAGCGCGCGGCCACGCACCGGCAGGTTGTTCATCACGAAAAGTACCTGCACCAGTGGGTTGAAACCTGGGTGACGCGGTACCGCAACCGTTTCGGCGATCATGTCCAGCGGCAGGTCCTGATGCTCGAAAGCGCTGAGCGTGGTCTCACGGGCCGCTGTCAGGAACGCGCTGAACGGCAACTGCGCGTCGTAGCGCGAGCGCAACGGCAGGATGTTGACGAAGAAGCCGATCAGGCCCTCCAGCTCCGGCTGCTGGCGCCCTGCCACATCCGCGCCGACCAGCAGGTCGGGCGCACCGCTGAGCCGGTGCAACAGCACCTGGAAGGCCGTCAGCAAGGCGATGTAAGGCGTTACACCCTGGCGCTGTGCCAGCGCCTGCACGGCGGTAGTCAAGGCCGGTGACAAGCTGAAGGTTTCACTGGCACCGTCGAACGAGGCGCGGGCAGGGCGCGGCTGATCGGTTGGCAGGTCGAGGCGGCCGCTGCTGCCGGCGAGCGCTTGTTGCCAGTAACGGGCCTGCCGCGCCAGCACGCCACAATGCTCCAGCTCGAGCTGCCACTGCGCATAGTCGGCGTATTGCACCGGCAAGGCCGACAGGTTGACCGGCACGCCCTGCACCAATGCGCTGTAGTGGCTGACCAGCTCGTTGATCAGCAACGCCTGCGACCAGCCATCGGAAATGATGTGGTGCATGCTGAACAGCAACACATGCTCAGCCGGCCCGAGGCGCAGGATGCGCCCGCGCAGCAACGGCGCCTGGGTCAGGTCGATGGGCTGTCGGGTGTTGTCCGTAGTCGCCTCGGCGACCCGCGCTTCCTGGGCCATGCGTGCTAGCGCGGTGAGGTCTTCGACCGGGAACGCCAGCGTCACCTGCTTGTGCACCTGGGCCAGCGGGTTACCGTCCTCGTCGGCGCCATAGCTGGTACGCAATACCTCATGGCGCTGGACCACGGCATCGAACGCCTGCATCAACCCATCCACCGACAACTCGCCACGCAGGCGTAACGCCATGGGCATGCCATAGGCAGCGTTGCCGCTGGAAAACTGCTCGGCCACCCAAAGCCTGCGTTGAGCCAAAGACAGCGGTACGCTGCTGCGGGCCCCGGCTGCTACCAGCCTGGGCAACGCCGTCGCTTGCCTTGCCGAGCCCTGCAGGCGCAGCGCAAAGGCCTCCAGCACCGGGGCATCGAACAGGTCACGCAGCACCACCTGCCCCGGCAAGCGCTCCTTCAGCCGGGCAATGACCTGGGTCGCCAGCAGCGAATGCCCGCCCAGTTCGAAGAAGTTGTCGGTGACGCTGACCTGCGCCAACCCCAATACCTGTTGCCAGACGTCGACGATGTGCTGCTCCAGCTCGTTGCGTGGCGCAATGACCTGGGCCGGCGACATACTGCTCTCGGGTGCTGGCAAGGCCTTGCGATCGAGCTTGCCGTTGGGCGTCAGTGGCAGGCGCTCGAGAAACGCCCAGTAGCCCGGCACCATGTAATCGGGCAGGTCGGCCTTCAGGTGCTGGCGCAACGCATCGCGCAACACCGACTCGGTGCCGTCACCGTTGGCCACCACATAACCCACCAACTGCAGGCCGCCGGCCATCTCGCGGGCCACCACCGCAGCTTCACGCACCCCGGGGTGCTGCAGCAGGCGCGCTTCGATCTCGCCAAGCTCTATACGAAAACCGCGGATCTTCACCTGGTAGTCGATACGGCCCAGGTACTCCACCACACCGTCGGCGCGGTAACGGGCCAGGTCGCCGGTGCGGTACAAGCGCTCACCTGGGGCGCCGAAGGGGTTAGGCAGAAAGCGCTCGGCCGTCAGCCCCGGACGCTGCAAGTAGCCCCGCGCCAGGCCAGCACCGCCGATCAGCAGTTCACCCGCCACGCCGATCGGCGCAGGCCCCTGGTCCTGGTCGAGTATGTACAGTGTGGTGTTGGCGATCGGCCCGCCCAGCCAAGGCTGCGGATGCGCATGCGACAGCAGATGGCGCGCCGACCAGATGGTGGTTTCGGTTGGACCATACAGGTTCCACACCTGGCTGGCACGGGCCAGCATGCGTGCGGCCAGCTCACCGGGCAGCGCCTCGCCCCCGCACAGCATGCGGCAGCCGTCCAGGGCTGCGGCCTGGGCATGGTCGAGCAACATGCGCCAGGTCGAAGGCGTAGCCTGGGCAACGTTCACCTGCTGATCTGCGACCAGTTGCAGCAGCGCCTGAGGATCGAGGTTGATGTCCTGCCCGGTCATCACCAAGGTCGCGCCCACCATCAGTGGGCCGTACAGCTCCAGGCCGAAGATATCGAACGAGAAGGTAGTCAGCGACAGCACCCGATCGCCGGCAGCCAGGCCAGGCGCGCGCACCATGCTGGTGATGAAGTTGGTCAGTGCGCCATGGCGCACCATCACGCCTTTTGGCCGGCCGGTGGAGCCGGAGGTATAAATCACGTAGGCCAACTGCTCGGCCATAGCCCGCACTGCCAGGTCCTGGTCCGCGACGTTGGCGAAGCCGTCAGGCTGGTCCAGCGCCACGCAAACCACACCTGCCGGTACCGGCAAACGCTTTGCCAGCGCTTGGTGGCTGAGCAGCAGCCGCAGACCGCTGTCTTCCATCATGTAACCCAGGCGCTCGGCGGGGTAGCCCGGGTCAAGCGGCACGTAGGCCGCACCAACCTTGAGCGTGGCCAGCACCGCCACCACGAGGTCCACGCCCCGTGGCAAGGCGATGCCCACCAGCCCTTCCGGCTGCACGCCCAGCGCCAGCAAGTGGTGAGCCAGGCGGTTGGCGCGCTGGTTCAATTCGCGGTACGTCAGGCGCTGTGCCTGGAAAACCAGCGCCAGGGCGTCTGGGGTACGTGCCGCCTGCTGCTCGATCAGGGTGTGGATGCAGGTATCGCCGGGGTACTCGCTGGCGCTGTCGTTCCAGGCCTGCAACATGTGCTGTCGCTCCTGGGCATCGAGTAGCGGCAACTGTGCAATGCGCAGGTCCGGCTGGGCTACCATACCCCGCAACAGGCCCAGCCAGTGCTGGGCCAGGCGTTGCACTGTCGCTGGATCGAACAGGTCACAGGCGTAGTTGAACGTTGCCGACAGACCGGCCGGGCCATCGTAGGTATTCAAGGTAAGGTCAAAGGCTGCACTGTTGGCCTGCAGCTCCAGCGGTTGCAAGCTCAATCCAGTGCCGGGCACCTGTCCCAGCCCCTGGCCACGTTCCACCTGATGGTTGAACATCACCTGGAACAGCGGCGTGTGCAGATTGCTGCGCTCTGGCTGCAAGGCTTCGACCAGTTGCTCGAATGGCAAGTCCTGGTGGGCCTGCGCCTCCTGCGCCGCCTGCTTGACCTGTTGCAGGAAGGCGCTGAATGGCTGCTGCCCGTCCATCTCGGCCTGCATGACCTGGGTGTTGACGAAAAAGCCGATCAGGCGCTCGGTTTCGGCACGATTGCGGTTGGCGTTAGCCACCCCGACGCGAATCTGGCTTTGCCCGCTGTAGCGGTGCAACAGCACCTGGAACGACGCCAGCAACAGCACGAATGGGCTCACGCCCTGCGCCTGGGCAAGGGCCTTGAGCGCCTGGCCCAGGAAGGGCTCCAGGCTCACGGCCAGGGTTGCACCACGGCCATCGGCCGGCTGCAACCGTAGGCGGTCCACCGGTAGCTGCAGCAAGGCGTGCTCACTGCCGAGCCGCTCGCGCCAGTAGGCCAACTGCCGTTGCCCTTCCCCGGCCAGCAGCCACTGGCGCTGCCAGGCCGCGTAGTCGCCATACTGGATGGGCAAGGCCGGCAGCGGACATGCGCTGCTGTTAAGTTCGGCGACATACAGCGCGAGCCATTCGTCGATCATCACCTGCATCGACCAACCATCGGTGATGATGTGATGCAAGGTCAGCACCAGCACTTGGTCATCGTCTGCCACACGCAACAGGCCTACCCGCAACAACAATTCGCCATCCAGATCAAAGGGGCGATTGACCAGCACTTGGGCCTGGGCCGCGAGGGCAGCATCAGTGGCGCCCGAGGCATCGAGCACCTCCAGTGCTAGTTGCACGTCGTCCCGCACATACTGACGCACCTCGTCGCCCACCTGCGCAAAACCGCTACGCAGCGATTGATGCCGCTGCAGCAGCGCGGCCAGTGCCCGCTGCAGCGCGGCCTGGTCAAGATGCCCCTGCAGGCGCAGGGCGGCGCTGATGTTGTAGGTACTGCTGTGCGGCGCATACTGCCACAGGAACCACTGCCGCTGCTGGGCATACGACAGCACCTGCGGCCCCAGCTCACAGGCAGGCACGATCGGCAAACGTGCAACATTGACGCCCTGCCCTTGCAGTTTGGCGAACAGTTGTTGGCGTTTTTCGGCACTCAGTTCGCGAATCCGCGCGACCATCTGGGCGAGCTTGTCGCCAGCAGGGTTAAGCATTGTTTTCCTCCAGTTCATCGAGGGCGTCGAAGATCAGGTCGAAATCACCGTCACCCGTCGTCTGAGCGGTGTCTTCCAGGCTGCGGGCCAGCGCCTCGAGGCTGTCGAGCGCGTAAAAGTCTTTCACCGCTACCTCTACGCCAAGCTGCGCGCGAACCCGCGCCAGCATCACCACCACCTGTAGGGAGTGGCCGCCGAGGTCGAAGAAGTTGTCGTGAACCCCGACCTGATCCAGTTTCAGCACCGCTTGCCATATCTGAACGAGTTGCGCCTCCAGATCATTACGCGGGGCCTGGTAACTGCGTTGCGCCTGGCTGGCATCGGGGGCTGGCAGGGCCTTACGGTCGAGCTTGCCGTTGGGGGTCAGCGGCATCTGCGCCAGCACCAGCAGGTGAGCCGGCACCATGTAGTCGGCCAGTTGCTGCTTCAGGGCCAGGCGCAAGGCGTCAGCCAGCAGCGCCTGCGCTTGAGCATCGGCGCAAGGCTCTGTCGGCACCACGTAGCCCACCAGTTGCGGGCCATGGCCCTTGTCCACGGCCACCACTGCTGCTTCACGCACGCTCGGCTGGGCCAGTAGCTGCGCTTCGATTTCGCCCAACTCGATTCGGAAGCCGCGGATCTTCACCTGGTGGTCCAGGCGGCCGAGGTACTCGATCACCCCTTCGGCGCGGTAGCGCGCCAGGTCGCCGGTGCGGTACAGGCGCTCGCCCGGTGCGCCGAACGGGTTGGGTAGGAAGCGCTCGGCGGTCAGGCCGGGGCGGCGCAGGTAGCCGCGCGCCAGGCCTTCGCCGCCGATCAACAGTTCACCCGGCACACCGAGCGGCGCCAGTGCACCATCGGCGGTGAGGATGTACAGCGCGGTGTTGGCGATCGGCCGGCCCAGCCATGGCTGGCCATCGACCGGATCGAGGCGGTGCAGCGCCGACCAGATGGTGGTTTCGGTCGGACCGTACAGGTTCCACACCGACGCCCCCACGGCCAGCATGCGCGCGGCCAGTTCATCGGCCAGCGCTTCGCCGCCGCACAGCAGCTTGCAGCCACGCAACGCGTCACGCTCAGGGCTGTCGAGCAGCATGCGCCAGGTCGACGGGGTGGCCTGCACGGCATCGACTCGCTGGCCGGCGATGATGCGCAGCAGGGCTTGCGGGTCGAGGGTGCTGTCCTTCTCCACCAGCACGGCGCACGCGCCAACACTCAACGGCAGGTAGATTTCCAGGCCGAAGATGTCGAACGAGAACGTGGTCAGCGACAGGATGCGCTCGCCCACCTTCAAGCCTGGCTGTCGCGCCATGCTGGCGATGAAGTTGGCCAGGGCGTCGTGGGGCACCATCACTCCTTTGGGCTTGCCGGTGGAGCCGGAGGTGTAGATCACGTAGGCCAGGTTGTCGGCACCGGTGAGCGGCGGCAGGTCGTGCGCTGGGTAAGCGTCGAGCCAGCCCGGCTGCGCGTCCAGCACCAGCGTGTTGACGCCCTCCGGGGTTGGCAGGGCCGCCTGCAGGTGGCCCTGGGTCAGCAGCAACGTCAGGCCGCTGTCTTCCATCATGTAGGCCAGGCGTTCCCGTGGGTAGCTGGGGTCCAGTGGCACGTAGGCACCACCGGCCTTGAGGATCGCCAGCAAGCCGATGATCATCGGCAGGCCACGGTCCACCGCCAGCCCCACCAACTGATCGGGGCCAACGCCTTGTGCCCGCAGGCAATGGGCCAAGCGGTTGGCCTGAGCGTTGAGCTCACGGTAGCTGAGCGTTTGCTCGCCGAACACCAGGGCGGCAGCGTCCGGGTTGGCCTGCACCTGCGCTTCGAATTGCCGGGCGATGTTCTGGCTCGGGTAAGCCGTGGCCGGCGCGGTCCACTGTCCAACCACTTCGCGCTGCTGAGCCGCCTCCAGCATGGGCAGGTCACCGAGCACGGCGTTCGGGGCCAGCAGCATGCCGGCCAGCAAGGTCAGCAGGTGCTGGTTGATGCGGGCCACGGCATCACTCGCCAGGTGCGCGCGGTCATATCGGTAATGCAACTCCAGCGCCTGCCCCTGACTGACATATAAGCTCAGCGGGTAGTGAGTCTGTTCGACGCTGCCCACCTCGTCGAACGCCAGCCCGGCTGGCGCCCCACGCCCAAGGGCCTCGGCCACCGGGTAGTTTTCGAAGATCAGGATGCTGTCGAATAGCCCTTCGCCACCGTGCCCGGCCCAACGGTGCAGGTCGTACAGCGGCGTGTGCGCGTGCTCGCGCAGGCTCAGGTTGAAGGCCTGCACGGCTTCCAGCCACTGGCCGAGCGGGCACTCGTCACGCGGGGTACCGATGACCGGCAGGGTGTTGATGAACAACCCCACCTGCTGCTCGATGCCCGGCAGCTCAGCCGGGCGCCCCGCAACCGTGGCACCGAATGCAACGCTGCGCTGCCCTGTATGGCGCTGCAACAGCATCAGCCAGGCGGCCTGCAGCACGGTGTTGACGGTAACCCTGTGTAGCCGGGCAAGGTCAGCGAGGGCCGATGTCTGACCAGCGTCCAGTTGCACCAGCAGCTCGCCCTGGCCGGCCTCCGGCACTTTGGCCTGCACTTGGGCAAGACGGGTCGGCTCCTGCAACGGTGCCAGCGCCACCTGCCAGAAGGTCTGCGCGGCATGCGCATCCTGGCGTTGCAGCCAGCCGATGTAGTCGCGGTAACGCCCTGGTGCTTGCGCTGGCGGCTGGCCGGCGTAGCGCTGCAGCACTTCACCCAGCAGCTGCGAATTGCTCCAGCCATCGATGAGGATGTGGTGGTGGGTGTAGATCAGCCGATAGCGGTCCTGCCCCACGCGCACCAGTAACAGGCGCAGCAGGCCCGGCTGGTCAAGGACAAAACCGCGACTGCGCTCGCTGTCGGCTAGGCTGAGCAGTGCCTCATTGGTGGCGTCGCGGTCACGCCAGTCAAGTACGCTGAACGGCACTTCGACACGCTTGTGTACTTGCTGCAGGGGACGCTCCAGCCCATCGTGCCAGTGGAAGCTGGTACGCAGGATATCGTGGGCGTCCAGGGTAGCCTGCCAGGCGTCACGGAAACGCTCCGGTTCCAGACCGTCGATGGTCACCTGCATCTGGTTCAGGTAATCACCGGCACTTTGCGGATACAGGCTGTGGAACAGCATGCCCTGCTGCATCGGTGACAAAGGGTAAAGGTCTTCAAGGCCTTCGGCGGCTAGCGCAAGGGCATCCAGTTGTACCTGGTCCAGCTCCGCCAGCGGGACGTCCGACGGTGTCACGCCCTGGGCACCGCTGGTGCAGTGTTCGACCAACGCCTGCAACTCCGCTTCCAGCGCCTTGGCCAGTTCGCCAATGGCGGCGCTGTCGAACATCTGCCGGCTGAAGGTCCAGCCCAGGCGCAACTCGCCGCCGTACACCTGGCCATTGAGGGTCAGCCAGTTGCCCAGGGGCGCATCGGCACTTTGCTCGTGCCCGGCAAACTCGCCGGACGGTGCGAACAGGGCCTGCTGCGCAGCGTCGAAGCTGCCGTCGAACTGCCCCAGGTAGTTGAAAGTGATGCGTGGCGTTGGCAATGCCGCCAGCGCCTGACGTTGCTCAACACTGCCGAAGCTGCTCAGCACGCCAAAACCAATGCCACGCAGAGGTACCGCCCGCAGTTGCTCCTTGATTCGCATGATCGACGCACCCATCTGTGGCGCGGGCGTCAGGCGCACCGGGAACAGGCTGGTGAACCAACCCACACTGCGGGTCAGGTCGATGTCGTCGAACAGCGCCTCGCGGCCGTGACCTTCCAGCTGCACCAGCACATCGGGCAGGCCAGTCCAGCGGCTGATCACCCGTGCCAGGGCCGCCAGCAGCAGGTCGTTTACCTGCGTGCGATAAGCTGCGGGGGCCTCTTGCAGCAAGCGACGGCTGAGCGGCGCGCTCAGGCAGGTGTTCAGCGTCACGGCCTCATCGTTACGCGGGCAGGCATTTGTCTTGGCACCCGGCAAATCAGTCGGCAGGCCTTGCAGTTGCTGCCAATAAACCATTTGCTGTTGCAGTTCGGCGCTTTGCGCCAACGCCTGCAGGCGCTCGGCCCACGTCCTGAAGGCACTGGTCTTGGCCGGCAATACCACGGCCTGGCCTTGGGCCAGTTGCCGGTACGCCAACTGCACATCCTCCAGCAGGATGCGCCAGGATACGCCATCGACCACCAGGTGGTGCACGGCCATCAGCAAGCGCTGCGAGCCGTCACCCCGTTGTAGCAATACGGCACGCAGCAACGGCCCGTGCTCCAGCGCGAGGCTGGCCTGAGCCTGGTCGAGCAATGCCCGCTCCTGTTGCTCATCGGCCACCTCTCGCTGCCACAACAAATCGTCGGACACCGTCTGGGCATGCTGCGCCTGCCAGAGTCCCTGTTGCTGGGCGAACGTCAGGCGCAACGCATCATGGTGCATGACCACCGCCCGCAGCGCCTGGGCCAGTAGCGCAGCGTCGAGCGGCACTTGCGGGACTAACAGCACAGATTGGTTCCACTGGTGCCGCTGGGGCACCTGTTGCTGGAAGAACGCCTGCTGGATCGGCAGCAGCGGTGTGCTACCCGTCACCGGTCCCTGATCGATGGTGGCCAGCACCTGGCCTTGCTGCAGCACAGCAGTCAGCCCCTGTACCGTCTGTTGTTCGAACAACTGCTTGGCGGTGAAGTGCAGGCCGACCCGGCGGGCGCGGCTGACCACCTGCATGGACAGGATCGAATCACCGCCCAGTTCGAAGAAGTTGTCGCTCAGGCCAATGCGCGGCACCTTGAGCACGCTCTGCCAGATATGCGCCAACTGCTGTTGTTCCGATGTTACCGGGGCCACGTAGGCCTGTCGGCCCTGATAGCCGGCCGGGTCTGGCAACGCCTTGCGGTCGAGCTTGCCGTTGGGCGTAAGAGGCAGCTGGTCGAGCAGCACCCAGAAGCCCGGCACCATGTACTCGGCCAGGCTTGCCCTCAGGTGCTGGGCCAAGTGCTCGCGCAGGGCCGTTTGCAGCGGCTGTTCTGCTGTGGCCAAGTCGGCCGGGGACGGCACCACGTAGGCCACCAGTTGCTGGGCATGCTCACCCTGCTGGGCAATGACCGCCACCTCACACACACTGGCATGCTGTTGCAGGCGCGCTTCGATTTCGCCCAACTCGACACGGAAGCCACGGATTTTCACCTGATGATCGATACGCCCCACGTACTCGATCACGCCATCCTGCGCATAGCGGGCCAGGTCGCCGGTGCGGTACAGCCGCTCACCCGAGGCGCCGAAAGGGTTGGGCACGTAACGCTCGGCGGTCAGGCCCGGACGCAGCAGGTAGCCACGGGTGATGCCAGCACCGGCCAGGTACAGCTCGGCACAGGCACCGGCCGGCACGGCGTGCAACTGGTGGTCGAGCAGATAGCCCTGGGTATTGTGCAGTGGCCGGCCAATGTTGGCCTGGCCACCAGCTTCGCGGCGGGCCCAGGTGGAATAGGTAGTGTCTTCCGACGGCCCGTACAGGTCGTACACATGGGCCAGGCCCGGCTGTTCGTACAACGCGTCGACCA
>Ga0213827_1000235_pt1 | contig 55271 bp, 39 predicted proteins | sample MC6MC0898MG_FD_180669 | JGI IMG/M metagenome (GOLD analysis project Ga0213827, IMG submission 180669) | Enriched soil aggregate microbial communities from Iowa State University, Ames, United States - MC6-MC0898-MG | ecosystem: Environmental > Terrestrial > Soil > Unclassified | place: USA: Iowa...
CGGGAACTTCAGTTCGGGGAAGCTCTTGGTCTGCGGCACCCCGGTGCTGCGATCCACCTGGCTGGGCAGGGTGGTGTACCTGGCATCCACGGCCGGCACGGTGAACGGCTTGGGCGAGGCCGACGGCAGCTCGGGCAGCGCCACGCGGGCGCCCGGCTCGACCACGATGGTGTGGTCGCCCACGCCCAGCCACTTGGCCCCCACCGCACGCACGTCGGCGGCGCTGGCCGCATCGATGGTGGCCAGCGATTTGCGGAAGCAGCCCGGGTCGCCTTCGAACACGGTGCACTCGGCCAGCGCGTCGGCCTTGCCGCCGAAACCGCCGATGCGCTCGATGCCGCGGATGAAGCCGGCGCGGAAGGCGGTCTTGCCACGGCTCAGTTCGTCGGCGGTCGGGCCGTCCTTGGCCAGGCGCTTGATCTCTTCATCGATGATCGCCTCGACCTTGGCCGGGTCCACGCCCTGCTTCACCGTGGCCATCACCACGAAGTTGGAGCCCAGCTGCGAGCTGTAGGCGCCGGCGCTGATGTTGTCCACCAGCTTGTCCTGGTGCAGCAGGCGCTGGTCCAGGCGCGAGGACTTGGCGCCGCCGAGGACCTGGGCGAACAGCTGCAGCTGGTCGATGTCGGTGGTGCCGACCTCGGCCACGTTCCAGGCGCGGTAGATGCGCGCCTGCGGCACCTTGTCGGTCATCACTTCACGCGTGCTCTTCTCGCGCTTGGCCACGTCCACCTTGGGCTGGGCCATGCTCGGGCCGGCCGGGATGTCGCCGAAGTAGCGGGCGACCTTCTCCTTGGCGGTGGCCACGTCGATGTCGCCGGCCAGCACCAGCACCGCGTTGTTGGGGCCGTACCAGGTGCGGAACCAGGTCTTGACGTCCTCCAGCGAGGCGGCGTTGAGATCGTTCATCGAGCCGATCACGCCGTGGTGGTACGGGTGGCCTTCCGGGTACATCGCGCGGGTCAGCTTGTCCCACACCTGGCCATAGGGCTGGTTCTCGCCCTGGCGCTTTTCGTTCTGGACCACGCCGCGCTGCTCGTCGAGTGCGGCCTGGTCGATCGCGCCGACCAAATGGCCCATGCGGTCGGACTCCATCCACAGCGCCATGTCCAGCGCGGTGGTCGGCACGTTCTCGAAGTAGTTGGTGCGGTCGGTATTGGTGGTGCCGTTCTGGCCGGTCACGCCGACCTGCTTGAAGGGCTCGAAATACTCGCCGTTGTGGTTTTCGCTGCCCTGGAACATCAGGTGTTCGAACAGGTGCGCGAACCCGGTGCGGCCAGCGGGCTCGTCCTTGCTGCCGACGTGGTACCAGACGTTGACCGCCACGATCGGCGCCTTGCGATCGGTATGCACGACCACGCGCAGCCCGTTGGGAAGGGTGAACTGCTCGAACGGAATGTCGACCTTGGCCGGCGTGGCGGGCTTGGCCAGCACCGGGGACGGCACCACGCTGCCCAGGGCGGCGGAAAGCGCTACAGCCAGCAGCGCGGCACGCGGTCGAAGATGAACGGTCATTCCGGTTCCTTGGTCATGAAAGTGAAGGCCGATGCTATCGCGTGGCGAGGGCCTGCGGCATCCGCCAACAGTCACTGCCTGGATCGGGGAACTTCCAACGTCCGGCCCTTTGTGATGGGCCGCCCCAAGCCCGCCAGAAGACCAGCACCCGGACACCCTGACGGTCTGCGCGGACACGTGTCCGGACAGCGGACACCGCCCTATCCATGGAAAATCCTTTCAAATCAACGCATTAAAGTTGGCACGGCACCTGCTTGGTACTGGTCGGGGCACGTTCGCGAACAGAATAAAACTGACTTTACGCTGAACAAAAGCAAGAAAAAGCAAATTGTTCTTGCAAGCCCCGAATCGGTGTACTACCTTACTACCACACCACTGCCCACCAACACTAAACAGGCCCCGCCATGAACACCAAGACCCTCGCCATTGCCATTGCCCTCGCCGCCGGCACCGCGTTTGCTTCGAACGTGCAGGCCGCCTCCATCGTCACCCTGGACACCGTGCAGGTCCGCCCCTCGGCCGACCAGATCGCCCAGGCCGAAGTCGAGCGCAGCAGCGCCATCCCGACCCTGGCCCTGGTCGAAGTCCGGCCGACTGCCGGCCTGATCGCCGACTACCGCGCCGAACTGGCCGGCAGCCGCCGCGTCACCACGCTGGCCGCCGTCGAAGTGCGCCCGACCGCCGAGCAGTACCAGGCCCTGGCCGCCGAGCAGGTGACCCACCGCGATTACGTGGCCACCCTGACCGCCGCCGCCACCGCCGTCGCCCGCGACGTGATCGTCAACCTTCCGGCCCTGCAGGTGCGTCCGTCGGCTGCCGACCTGCAGGCCCTGGCGCTCGACACCGCTGCCCAGGTGCTGGTCCGCCCGTAACCGGTTGCTGCGGTAACGCGCAGCAGCCGCGTAAACTGCGGCGATGACCGCGCCCACGTTCCACGTCATCCTGTTCCAACCCGAGATCCCGCCGAACACCGGCAATGTGATCCGCCTCTGCGCCAACACCGGCGCGCGGCTGCATTTGATCGAGCCGCTCGGTTTCGACCTGAGCGACAAGCAGCTCAAGCGCGCCGGCCTGGACTATCACGAATACGCTCGACTGCAGGTGCATCCCGACCTGGATACCGCCCTGCAGGCCATCGCACCCAAGCGTCTGTTCGCCCTCAGTACCCGCGGTAGCGTGCGTTACGACACCCAGCAGTTCGACGACGGCGATGCCTTCCTGTTCGGCCCGGAAACCCGCGGCCTGCCCCAGGACCTGCTCGACGCCTTGCCCGACGGCCGACGCCTGCGCCTGCCGATGCAGCCGGACAACCGCAGCCTCAACCTGTCCAACACGGTGGCCGTGGTGATGTACGAGGCATGGCGCCAGAACGGTTTCGCCGGCGGGGCCTGAGCACGCGTACCACACCGCGGTCGGTACCTGCCGGAGTGCGTAGCTCCTGGCCGTTGCTCAGGTGGCTTTCAAAACGCGTTGATCCCGGTCAGCTCGCGCCCGATCACCAGCTGGTGCACGGTCTCGGTGCCTTCATAGGTGATCACCGATTCCAGGTTCAAGGCGTGCCGGATCGCCATGTGCTCGGTGGTGATGCCGGCGCCACCGAGCAGGTCGCGGCATTCGCGCGCGATGTCGATGGCCATGCGGCAGTTGTTCCACTTGGCCAGGCTGACCTGCTGCGGCTGCAACTGCCCGGCATCCTTCAACCGGCCCAGCTGCAGCGCCAGCAACTGCGCGGTGGTGATCCGCCGCGCCATGTCGGCCAGCTTGATCTGCGCGCTCTGCGTGGCCGCCACCGGGCGACCGAACAGCACCCGTTCCTTGGTGTAGTTCAACGCTTCGTCCAGGCAGGCCACCGCCGCACCGATCGGGCCCCAGCTGATGCCATAGCGGGCCTGGTTCAAGCAGCCCAGCGGCCCCTTCAGGCCCTGCACGTTGGGCAGGCGGTTGCGCTCGGGCACGCGCACGTTGTCGAAGAACAGCGCGCCGGTCAGCGATGCCCGCAGGCTCATCTTGTGCTTGATTTCCTGGGTGGTGAAGCCGGGCATGCCTTTTTCCAGCACGAACCCCTGGATGCCGTCCTCGGTGTGCGCCCAGACGATGGCGATGTCGGCCACCGGGCCGCTGGTGATCCACATCTTGCTGCCGTTGACCACCCAGTCGCCGCCGTCGCGCACCGCGCGGGTCTTCATCGCCGCCGGGTCCGAGCCACCATGCGCTTCGGTCAGGCCGAAGCAGCCGATCACCTTGCCGGCGGCCATGTCCGGCAGCCAGCGCGTGCGCTGCTCCTCGCTGCCGTAGGCGAAGATGGGGTACATGCACAGCGAGCTCTGCACCGACACGAAACTGCGCAGGCCCGAATCGCCGCGTTCCAGCTCCTGGCAGATCAGGCCGTAACTGACCGCGTTGAGCCCGCCACCGCCGTACTGCTCGGGCAGGCTGGAGCCGAGCAGACCGAGGGCGGCGATTTCCGGGATCAACTCGTCCGGAAAGCGGCCCTGGTCGAACGCATCGCCGATGATCGGCAGCACGCGTGCGTCGGTGAAGCGCGCCACCGTGTCCTGCACGGCACGCTCCTCATCGGTGAGCAGGGAGCGGACTTCAAACAGGTCGTACGGATTCAGTGACATGGCTACCCGGGCGTGAAGGCGATCAAACAGGCCGCCATTGTGGGCGCTGCACCGTGTCCGGCCAAGGCACGCCGCAGCACGGTCGAGGTGGCGACGCGACCGCAGATGCCGCCGGCCCGCACAGGTAGCGCCACGCCATGCGTGGCTGGCGGACACCAGCAACGCCAAAAGCCGCAGCAGCCACGCATGGCGTGGCGCTACCCGCGCTCGGGTCACGGGCGTATTGGATTGCTGCGCCGCACCATGGCTGCGCGTGAAGCATGCACTCACGTGACGTCAACGTCGGCGATCTAGGCGGAAACGCCGCGTCCGGCTACCCTGCATACCTGATCCAGTAGTTGCGCCGTCTGCCGCGCGCGCGATTCCCAGGCAACCGCCATCGGCTTGACCGACGGCACTACCCAAGAGTTACGCATCCCCATGAGCGAAGAGACCCCCGCCCTGCCCCCGCGTGAAGCCATGGAGTTCGACGTGGTGATCGTCGGTGCCGGCCCCGCCGGCCTGGCAACCGCCATCCGTCTGCGCCAGCGCGCGATCGAGGCCGGCCGCGAGCTGTCCGTGTGCATCCTGGAGAAGGGTTCCGAACCCGGCGCGCACATCCTGTCCGGCGCGATCATGGACCCCCGCGCGCTGACCGAGCTGTTCCCCGACTGGGCCGAACGCGGCGCACCGCTGAAGCAGAAGGTCACCCGCGACGAGTTCCTGTTCCTCAGCGAGACCGGCGCGCGCGGCACCCCGCATGCGCTGCTGCCGGAGTGCTTCCACAACGACGGCAACTACATCGTCAGCCTCGGCGAGGTCACCCGCTGGCTGGCCCAGCAGGCCGAGGCGCTGGAAGTCTCGATCTTCCCCGGCTTCCCCGCCGCCGAAGTCCTCTATAGCGCCGACGGCGCGGTGATGGGCGTGGCTACCGGCGACATGGGCATCGAGAAGAATGGCCAGCCCGGCCCGAATTTCGAACGCGGCATGGAACTGCATGCCAAGTACACGATCTTCGCCGAAGGCTCGCGCGGGCACCTCGGCCGCCAGTTGATCGCGCGCTACCAGCTCGATGCCGGCAAGGACCCGCAGGCCTACGGCATCGGCATCAAGGAGCTGTGGCAGATCGACCCGGCCAAGCACGAGCCCGGCCTGGTGGTGCATGCCGCCGGCTGGCCGCTGGACAACGCCACCTACGGCGGCGCGTTCCTGTACCACGCCGACGGCGGCAAGGTGTCGATCGGCTATGTGGTCGGCCTGGATTACAAGAACCCGTGGCTGAGCCCGTTCGAAGAGTTCCAGCGCTTCAAGACCCATCCGTCCATCCGCAAGCACCTGGAAGGCGGCAAGCGCATCGGCTACGGCGCCCGCGCGATCACCGCCGGCGGCCTGATGTCGCTGCCCAAGACCGTGTTCCCCGGTGGCGCGCTGGTCGGCTGCGAAGCCGGCTTCCTCAACGTCAGCCGCATCAAGGGCAGCCACGCGGCGATCAAGACCGGCATGCTGGCCGCCGATGCCGCGTTCGATGCGCTCGCCGCCGATCGTCAGCACGACGAGCTGAGCGCCTACCCGGCCGCGTTCGAGGCGAGCTGGCTGCACGACGAACTCAAGCAGTCCAGGAATTTCAAGCAGTGGTTCAAGAAGGGCCAGACCGTGGCCACGCTGATGACCGGCATCGAGCAGTGGCTGCTGCCCAAGCTGGGCATCCGCAACCCGCCGTGGACCCTGCGCCACAGCACGCCGGACCATGCCTGCCTGGAGCCGGCGGACAAGCACGCCAGGATCGTCTATCCCAAGCCCGATGGCGTGCTCACCTTCGACCGGCTCAGCTCGGTGTTCCTGAGCAGCACCAACCACGCCGAGGACCAGCCCAGCCACCTCACGCTCAAGGATGCCAGCGTGCCGGTGCGGATCAACCTGGCCGAATACGCCGGCCCGGAAGCGCGCTACTGCCCGGCCGGGGTCTACGAATTCGTCGGTGCCCAGGGCAGCGAGCAGCTGCAGATCAACGCGCAGAACTGCGTGCACTGCAAGACCTGCGACATCAAGGATCCCACCCAGAACATCGTCTGGGTAACCCCGCAGGGCGGTGGCGGCCCCAACTACACGGGCATGTGAAACACGCGCCTGCGGCCGATGGTCGCAGGCCGATCCCGGCGGCAGGCCGGCGCAGCTGGCTATCATCTGCGCCTGTACCGCCGCTACCGGAATGCCCATGTCGTTGCGCCTGATTTGCCTGGTGTCGGCCTGCCTCTGGCTGGCGGCATGCGCACGTACGCCGCAGACGCCGGCGCAACGGCATGAGCAGCAGCTGCAGCGCGCGTTCGCGATCTGTGCCGGTTGCCACACGCGCCACGCGGGCGGCGTGCACCGCTTCGGCCCGAACCTGCACGGCGTGATCGGGCGCCGCGCCGGCAGCCTCGCCGACTACCCGTATTCGCCGGCGATGCGCCAGGCGCAGATCACCTGGGATGCACAGACGCTGGACGCCTTCCTGCGCTCGCCCGACAGCGTGGTGCCCGGCTCGCGCATGCGCAATGCCACCGCCGATCCGGAACGGCGGCGGCAGGTGATCGAGTACCTGCAGCAGTCGCGCTGAGCCGCGGCCCGCCTGCTCAGCCGGCCTGCAACGATGCCAGGTAGGCGCGCAGCGCCTGCTCGAAGCCCTCGATGGCGTCGCGGCACGCAGGCACGCCCTCGCGTTCGACCTGCTCCATCAACGTCCGTGCCTGCACGGCCAGCGTGCCGGCCCCGAGCGCGCCCAGCCCCCCCGCCATGCGGTGCAGCGCCTCCGCCGCGGCATGGCTGTCGTCGGCGTCCAGGGCACTCCGGCTGTGGCGCAGGTCGTCCTCGGTGGCACTGCGCATGCTGTCGATCATGACGTTGGCGACATGCTCGGACCCGAAGCGTTGCACGATCGCGCTGCGGCTTGGCGCCCCGGCCGCAGGCGTGGCGACGGCGGCATCGGCCGCGTGGCGCGGGTCGTGCGCTGCCGCGTCGGCATCCAACCAGCGCAGCAGCGCCTGGCGCAACGTGGCCAGCGCCACCGGTTTGGCCAGCAGGTCATCCATGCCGGCCTCGCGGCAGCGCTGCAGGTCTTCGGCCAGCGCACTGGCCGACAGCGCGATCACCGGCATGCGCGGCCGCCCCTGCGCGCGCTCGTCCTCGCGCAGGCGCTTGGTCATCGCGTAGCCATCGAGCACCGGCATGCGGCAATCGGTGATGACCAGGTCGTATGTTCCCTGCTTGAGCAGTTCCAACGCCTCCTGGCCATCGGCGGCCAGCGCGTAGGCCAGTCCCAACTGCTGCAGCCGCCAGCGCATCAGCGCCTGGTTGGTGGGATGGTCTTCCACCACCAGCACGCGACGTCGCTGCAGTGCCTCCGGCAACGTCGGCACGCCATTGCCGCCGGTCAGCGCCGCCTCCCCGGGTTCCATCGCCGGCACCACCGGCAACACCAGCCGCACCACCACCTCGGTGCCTTCGCCGGGGACGCTGTGCAGGTCCAGGGCACCGCCCATCAGCGCCACCAGGCGCTGGCAGATGCTCAAGCCCAGGCCGGTGCCGCCGTACTGGCGCGAGGTGGCCACATCGGCCTGGGCGAACGGCATGAACAGGCGCTCGCGTTGTTCCGGGGAGATGCCGATGCCGGTGTCGGCCACGCTCAGGCGCAGCCGTTGCGCGCCCTCGTCGTCCTGTTCCAGCGCCAGCGCGATGGAGACCCTGCCGTGCGCGGTGAACTTGATTGCATTGCTGAGCAGGTTGAACACGATCTGGCGCAGGCGCAGGCCGTCACCCAGGTGCCACGGCGCCACCTCCGCGTCGACCTGCAACTGCAGCTGCAGGCCCTTGGCGGCCGCCTGCGGCGCCAGCAGCTGCTGTACGTTGTCGAGCAGGCTGCGCAGCGCCAGTGGCTGCAGTTCCAGCTGCAGCGCGCCGGCGTCGATGCGCGAGTAGTCCAGGATGTCATCGAGGATGTGCCGCAGCATCTGCGCGGAATCTTCGATCACCGCGATGATGCGCCGCTGCTCGTCGTCCAGCGGCGTATGCGCCAGCACCTCGACCATGCCCAGCACGCCACTCATGGGCGTGCGGATCTCATGGCTCATCGTGGCCAGGAACGCGGACTTGGCCTGCGCGGCCTGCTCGGCGGCCGCCTTGGCCGCGACCAGGGCGTCCGCCTGGGCACGCGCTTCGGTGACATCCACCCAGTAGCCGCTCCACAGCATCTGGCCCTCCTCGGCCGCATAGGGCGTGGCGCGCGACCGCACCCAGCGCGTGCTGCCGTGCGGACGGGTGCGGAACTCCATGTCGAGCACGTCGAAGTCGCGTGCGGCCTGGTCCAGTGCCGCGCGCACGCGCGCGCGGTCCTGGGCCTCGACCCGCTCCATCACCTGCCCCCCATCGGCCATCGCCTCGGCCGCGCTGAGGCCGAACAGCGCCTCCATGTCGCCGGCGATGTAAGGGAAGGAGAACTGCCCGCTGGCATCGCGGCGCGCCTGGTAGACCGTGGCCGGCAGGTTGTCGGTGACCTCGGCGAGGCGCTGCTCCAACCGTCGTCGCATCGACACTTCATTGCGCAGCCGCCAATAGCCCCAGCCGTGCACCAGGAAGGCGGTCAGCAGCACCAGCGCCAGCGGCACGGCCCACCGCGCGATCGAGCGCCAGTCCAGCCCGCTGCGGTATTCGGCGGAGAGCCAGTCGCCGCGGATGGCTTCGTGCTCGCGCGTGCCGAGATTGACCAGCACGCGGTCGAAGGTGGTCGCCAGCGGGGCGTACTCGCGCTTGACGGCCAGCGACAGCCGATCGTTGAGGCCGGCGGGCGCGGTCACGTGCAACTGCGTGGGGTAGGACTCGCGCACGATGCGATCGGCCGTGGCCAGGTTGCCGACGTAGGCGTCGGCATCGCCGCGCGCGAGCCGTGCCAGCGCCTGCTCGCCACTGCGCGCCGGCACGATGCGTGCGTTGGGCGCGTGCTGCAGGATGAAACCGCGCAGGCGATCGGGATCGGAGACCAGGATGCTGTGCCCGTTGAGGTCGGCCAGGCTCAGTACCGGCGGGCTCTGGCTGCCGACCACGATCACGTTGGGGACGGTGATGAAGGGCTGGCTGAACACCCAGCCCGGCCCCAGGTACGTGGAGTCGTTGGGGATGCCCATGATCGCGTCGACCTCGCCCTTGCGCAGCTGCTCGCGCACCTCGAACCAGTCGTGTGCGGGCACCCGCGTCAGGTGCGCTCCGGCCAGGCTCAACTGGCGCAGGTAGTCGCCGGCCACGCCGCTGGGCTGGCCATCGGCATCGATGAACGCCAGCGGGGCGGCATGTGGCGCGAAGCCGAGGCGAAGCGGTTGCGCCAGCACGCGCTTTTCCGCGTTGCCCAGGATCAACTGCGACCTGCGCGACCACTGCAACGGCTGCAGCCAGCGATCGGCGATCGCCTCACGCTCGGCGCGGGTGAGCCGGGCCAGTGCGCCGTCCAGGGCCTCGGCCAGCGGCTGGCTCGCGTTGGTCACGCCGAAGTGCAGGCGCTCCTGCGGCAGGTCGCTGGGCCGCAGCAGGGAGACCCGCTGCAGCGCCTTGGCGCCGATCAACGTACTGGCCACGTAGGCATTGCCGATATACACATCGGCCTCGTCGCGGCCGACCATGCCCAGCGCTGCCAGGGTATCGGCGGCGTTGATCCGCACCGCCCGCGGAAACCGCGCGCGCACCTGGTCGCTGGTGACGAACTCCCCCTCGGTCACCACGCGCAGGCCCTGCAGGTCCGGGTCGGTCGAGGTGCGGGTGTCGTCCGGGCGCCCGACCACCGCCAACGGTGCCTCGATGTAGGGCTGGGTGTAGACCATGCAGCGGGTACGGTCGGCGGTCAGGGTGACGTTCATCACCACGTCCACCTCGCCCCGACACGCCGCGTCGAGCACGGCGGTCCAGCTGGGGTAGGTGCGGACCTCCACGCGCAGCCCCAACCGCGTCGCCAGCAGGCTCAGGTAGTCGTAGCCCAGGCCTTGGGGACGGCCGTTCTGGATGGATTCAAAGGGCGGCCAACCGCTGTCGTAAATGCCCAGGATGATGGTAGGGTGCCGTCCAAGCCATTCACTTTGGCGGGGCGAAAGCGACGCGGTGGTCGCGGGCACATCGGCGCCCATCGCCCACATCGGCATGAATGCAAGGATCAGCAGAACCAGCCAGCGGACAACCGGGGTACGCATGCGGTCTGATCTCCGTAGAATGATGTTTCCACCACGGCACGACCCATGCGGCGTCCGCCTCGGCGACCATACTAATCCATGACCTTGCGCATCATCATCGCCGACGATCATCCGGTGGTCCGTATCGGCACCAAGGCCGTGATCGAATCCAGCGGGGTCGGCACGGTGGTGGCCGAAGCCAGCAGCGCCGACGAACTGTTCGCCGCGCTCGCCCAGCACCCCTGCGACGTACTGGTGACCGACTACTCGATGCCCGGCAGCCAGCAGGCCGACGGGTTCACCATGATCGGCATGATCCGGCGGCGTTTCCCGGACCTGCCGGTCCTGATGCTGAGCGTCTCCAACAACCTGGCGATCCTGCGCATGGTGGTCTCCACCGGCGTGCTGGGCCTGGTCGACAAGACCTCCTCGATGGAAGAGCTGCCCCTGGCCATCCAGACCGTGCAGCGCGGCGTGCCGTATGTGAGCCGCACCCTGAAGGAACGCATCAATGCCATTGGCACTCATAACGTGGGTGACGTGGGCACCAAGCCGCTGTCACCGCGCGAAGTGGAAGTGCTGCGCCTGCTTGGCAGTGGGCAGACGGTGAAGGAGATCGCCCTGCAGCTGCACAAGAGCGTGAGCACGATCAGCCGCCAGAAGGGCGATGCGATGCTGAAACTTGGGCTGAAGGGCGATGCCGAGTTGTTCGACTACCTGCGCGACGGCGACATCTGACGCCCGTCAGCGCATGTACCAGCGCCGGATTCATGCGCAGGTCAGGCTTTTTTCAGCGCCGCTTCATGCGTCCTGCCGCTAGATGAATACGCACGCTGAGCGGTCCACCGGGGCAATGTTCCGGCAATGTCCGGCCCCCAGCGTGGTAGCCAAGGCCGGTGGGCAGGCAGTCGCCACACCTCCCGACCGTGGCAAGCACCTGACAGGAGAACCGAACATGCTCAACATTTCCGCACTCAGCCTTCGTGGACTGGCCATGGCCCTGGCCCTGACCGCCGGCCTGGCCACCATCAGCGACGCCAGCGCCATGTCCCGCAAGGACAAGCGCACCGTGGTGGGCGCGGTGGTGGGCGGCGTGGCCGGCCACCTGATTTCCAACGGCGACCCGACCGCCACCGTGGGCGGTGCCGTCGCCGGCGGCGCGATCGGCAACCTGACCACCCGCGATCGCCATGACAACCGGTATGACCGTCGCTACGACAACCGTCGTTACGATGACCGCCGCCATGACCGTCGCTATGGCTACGACCGCGACCGTCGCCATGACCGCGGCCACCGCGACTGGGATCGCCGACACGGCCGCGGCTGGTAATACCGCCAGCGGTGCCGATGCAGCCGTAGCAGCGGGCGGGTCGATGACCCGCCCGTTCTGCGTTCCGGGCCCCGGCGGTATCGCGCTACCCTAGGCGCCCGGCAGCAGCACCGCCCCCGTCGCACGTCCCGATGAACAACGCTCCCCACCTCGTCCAGGGCCTCAACAACGATGCCGTGGACGCCGACTGGCCGGCGCTCGACGAGGCCGAGATCGGTTGGCTGGCCGGGCAGTACCCGCAGTGGCACGGCCAGGCGCGCCTGCGCTGGCACAGCCCGCGACCGCTGTCGGCGGCCGCCCTGGTGGACACCGGCGCGGGGCAGGTGTTCGTCAAGCGCCACCACGGCAACGTGCGCAGCGCGGCGACGCTGGCCGAGGAACACCGCTTCATCGCCCACCTCGGTGCAGCGGGCCTGCCGGTGGTGCAGGTGCTGCGCGCGGCCGACGGCAGCACCGCGCCGGCGCACGACGGCTGGACCTACGAAGTGCATACCCTGGGCCGGGGCGAGGATGTATACCGCGATGCGCCGTCGTGGACGCCGTTGACCGCGATCGCCCAGGCCCACGAGGCCGGCCGCATGCTCGCACGCCTGCACCAGGCGGCCGCCGATTATCACGCGCCCCAACGCGACACCCACCTTCTCGTCGCGCGCGACGACCTGATCCGTGCCCGCGACCCGCTGGCCATGATCGCCCACGACCTCGACCAGCGTCCCGGCCTGGCAGCGTATCTCGGCCGGCGCGACTGGCGCGCGGACCTGCAGCGCGCGGTGCTGCCCTGGCATGCCGGCCTGGCCGGCCGCCTGCAGGCCGAACCGCGCCTGTGGGCGCACAACGACTGGCACGTCTCCAACCTGCTGTGGCGCGCCGACGGCGAGACGATGGCCGTGGCGAGCGTGCTCGACTTCGGGCTGGCCTCGCCCACCAGTGCCCTGTTCGACCTGGCCACCGCGATCGAGCGCAATGCCATTGCCTGGCTGGAGATCGACCGGCCGGCCCCGGCCGCGCGGCCGGGGATCGCGCTGGCCCTGCTGGCCGGCTATCGCGAGGTGCTGCCCCTGTCGGCCGCGCGCGTGCACCTGCTGGCCGACCTGCTGCCGATCGTGCACCTGGATTTTGCCCTGTCCGAAGTGGAGTACTTCGAGGGGGTCACCGGGTCGCCGGCCAACGCGGACGTGGCCTACCACACCTTCCTGCTCGGCCATGCGGCCTGGTTCCAGGGCCACGACGGCCAGGCCCTGCTCGCGGCGCTGCATGCGGCCGCCTGAACGCCGGCGGGCAGCGCCGCGGCGTTTGTGGTGAAATAGCCCTTGAAGCGGGGGTGCCTGGCGAAGCCAGGCTGAGAGAGTCCCTTGGAACCTGATCCGGTTGATACCGGCGTAGGGAGCTTTGTGCAGTGGGCGCAACGACCGGATGGGTCGGTGCGTGCGCGCCGTCGCTTCGTCTCTTCTGGCTGATGACGAATCGAATGAACCGCTGCTACCGCCCTGCCCTGCTGACCGTCGCCCTGTGTGCCGCCCTGCCGCTGCACGCCCGCGATGCTGCCCCCGACGCCGCCGAACGCTCCCCGACCGACCTTGCCGCCGTGCGCGTGCAGGCCCGGCAACCGGTGGCCGATACCGTCCAGACCAGCAGCTTCGGCAGCGGCGACTGGAAGGACACGCCGGCGTCGCTGACGGTGCTGGACCGCATGCTGCTGGACAGCCGCCAGGTGCGCACGCTGTCCGAACTGGCCAGCAACGATGCTTCGCTGGGCGACAGCTACGCGCCGGTGGGTTACTACCAGAACATCGCGATCCGCGGCTTCCCGCTGGATACCGGCACCGGCTACCGCTTCAACGGCCTGAGCACCACCGGCGAGCAGCGCCTGGCGTTGGAGAACATCCAGCAGGTGGAGATTCTCAAGGGCGAGGCCGGCCTTGCCGCCGGCGTGATGGCGCCCGGCGGCATCATCAACTACGTGGGCAAGCGTCCGGCCGAGGTGCGCACGGTCACCCTGGGCACCGACTCGGAAGGCTCGCGCTATGCGGCGCTGGATGCCGGCCATTGGCTGACCCCGCGCGTCGGCGTGCGCGTGAATGCGGCCTGGGATGGCAGCGAATCGTATATCGAGCACGCCGAAGGCCGTCGCAATTTCTACTCGCTGGCCACCGACTGGCTGATCAGCGACCGCAGCAAGCTCGAGGTGGATGCCAACTACCAGACCAGCGCGCAGCGCTCGGCCTCCGGCTACCAGCTGCTCGGCGCCCGCACCTTGCCGCGCGGCGTGGACCGCGAGCACATGCTGGGCTACCAGCCCTGGCAGCGGCCGGTAGGCATCGACAGCACCAACATCACCGCACTGCATACCTACCAGTTCAATGCGCAGTGGCAGTCGCGGGTGTCGGCCGGCTACAGCCGGTCGGTGATCGATGACAACGTGGCCTTCGCCTATGGCTGCTACTACGCCGCGCAGTGCGCCGATGGCAGCGTGCCGGGCAACTACTTCGCGCCCGATGGCGACTACGACGTCTACGACTACCGCAGCCCCGACGACACCCGCCGCAACCTGGAAGCACGCGCCGAACTGCGCGGGCGCATCGACACCGGGCGCGTGGGCCACGACCTCAGCATCGGCGCCGATCGTTTCGAGCGCACCATCGACAAGCGCCGCAACGTCAACGAGTACGTCGGCACCGCCAACATCGGCGATGCGCAGGTGCCGGTGTTCGCGCCGTCGCCGCTGCAGCCGGGCCCGTCGGTGCGGCGCCTGGACAGCGCGCAGACCGCGCTGTTCGCCATGGACCGCATGCAGTTCGGCGAGGACTGGCAATGGCTGGCCGGCGGCCGCTTCGTGCGCCTGGACGAGCGCGCCTTCGACAAGCGCGGTGCGCCGGAACGCCGCAGCCGGCTGTCGCGCTTCCTGCCGCAGACCGCGCTGATCTGGAACGCCACCGACGAAGTGAATGTGTACGCCAGCTACGTGCGCGGCATTTCGCTCGGCCAGGAAGCCCCGTTCTGGACCTCCAACGACGGCGCGTTCCTGGCCCCGGTGCTGTCGCGCCAGACCGAAGTGGGCGTCAAGTACGCCGCGGCCGACGCACTCACCCTGGGCGCGGCCGTCTTCCGCACCTCGCAGCCGTTCCAGTACGCCAGGCCCGATGCCAGCGACGCCGGCTATACCTTCGTCGCCGAAGGCCAGCAGACCCACACCGGCCTGGAGCTGACCGCCAATGGCCGGCTCGCCGAGGGCCTGGTGCTCACTGCCAGCGTCAGCGCGCTGCAGGCGCGCGCGCGCAGCACCGGCACAGCGCTGTATGAGGGCCACCAGCTGGTCAACGTACCCAAGCTGCGCGCCAGCGTGCATGCCGACTACGCGCTGCCCTTCGCCACCGGCCTGGCGATCACCGGCGGCTGGCGCTACGCGTCGGCGAACGCGGCCACGGTGGACGGCAGCGTGCGCGCGCCGGCCTACCACGTGGTCGACCTCGGCCTGCGCTTCAAGCACGCGCTGGGCGAGCATCCGGTCACCTGGAACCTGTCGGTGGACAACGTGTTCGACCGCTTCTACTGGCGGGATACCGGCAGCAGCGCAGGTGACTATTACCTGTTCGCCGGTGCGCCGCGCCAGGCACGGCTGTCGGTCACGTTCGGGCTATGAACGCCGCGGCGATCCTGGAATGGTCGGCGGTCGTGGCCAGCCTGCTGGGCGTGTGGCTGATGGCACGCCGGCGCGTGCTGGCGTGGCCGGTCGGGCTGGTGGCGGTGGCCCTGTACGGGGGCGTGTTCGCCGAGGCCCGGTTGTACTCGGACACCCTGCTGCAGGTCGTGTTCGGCGGCTTCCTGGTGTACGGCTGGCTCAGCTGGCACCGGCACGCGCAGGAGGACGGTGCGATCGTGATCGCACCACTGGCACGGCGCACGCTGCTGCGTGACCTGGCCATCGGCATCGCGTTCGGGCTCGTGCTCGGCGCGGCGATGCATACCTGGACCGACGCCGCGCTCCCGTGGCTGGATGCGATGCTGGCCGCGCTGAGCCTGGTGGCGCAGTGGTGGCAGGCACGCCGGCACATCGCCACGTGGTGGTTGTGGATCATCGTCGACGTGATCTACGTGGGCATGTACCTGGTCAAGTCGCTGGACGTCACCGCCGGGCTGTACCTGGTGTTCGTCGGGCTGGCGGTGATGGGGCTGCGGGCGTGGACGGCGGCAGGCGCGGGCCAGGCGATGCCCGCCGGTAGCCACCACGGCTGAGGCCGGCCTTTCGGGCGCGCCTGCCCGCCTTGCTCAGTCGGCCAGCCAGCGCATCGGCTCGGCGCCCATCGCCGGATCGGTGCTGCCCGGCTGGCCATCTTCCACCCGCCCGGCCAGACGCTGGGACGCACCCGGCTGCTCGACGTGCAGGTCGTACCAGCCGCCGCTGGGCGTGGCATCCCAGGCGATGTCGACGGTCGCGCCCGGGTCGATCCGCAGCTGCCGGTGCGGTGCGGCCTCGACGTAGGCACCGGCGCGCACGGTGACCGCCAGCGGCATCGCGCCGGGGTTGTGCAGCCACAGGCGCAGGCGTCCAGCGTCGCGGTCGATGCGGGACTGCAGCGGTGCCTGAGTGCCTGGCTGGCCGCGATAGTGCCGATGGAAACCGTTCGGGCCGAGCAGCCACAGGTCGTAGCCGCGTGCGTCATCGATGGCCCAGCGCGCCTGCTGCGGCAGGCCCGGGGCAAGCGTGTAGCGGCGCGGGATCGCGCCCAGATGCAGACGGTCGTAGACATGCAGCACCGCCGCCGCGCCATCGCAGGCCAGGTCCAGCCGCACGTGGTCGTCAGCCAGCACGATGCTCGCCTGCGGCCGATACGGCAGCGCGCGCGCCGGGCGCACCCCGGGCGCCTGCCGCGCCGGCGCGAGGCCCTCGGGCACGACCGGCACGGTACGGCCCGGCAACGCGGCCGCACGCGCGGCGGTGGCGGCGGTGGCCGGCAGCGACGCGACGAAGGGCCGCGCGTCGCCACGCGAAAAGTCGAATGCGCCGGTCAGGTCGCCGCAGACCGCGCGACGCCACGGCGACAGCGCCGGTGCAGCCACGCCGAAGCGGCGCTCGATCAGCCGGATCACCGAGGTATGGTCGTAGACCTGGGAATCGACCCAGCCACCGCGGCTCCACGGCGAGATGACATACAGCGGCACGCGCGGGCCGAGGCCATAGGGGCGGCCACGCAGGTCGAGCGGATCGGCCTTCTCGTTGCCCGGTGACGGATGCCGGTGATACTCGCCCTCGGTCGAGACCGACGACGCGCCTGCCCAGCCACCGGCCACGCTGGGATCGGGCGACGGCGGTGCGGGCGGCGGCATGTGGTCGAAGAAACCATCGTTCTCATCGAACATCAGCAGCAGCGCGGTACGGGCCCACACCTGGGGATCGGCGGTGAGCGCATCCAGCACGCGCGCGGTGTACGCCGCGCCCTGGGCGGGGCTGGAGGGGCCGGGATGTTCGCTGCCGGCGGCATCGGCGATGATGAAACTGACCTGCGGCAGCTGCCCCTTCAGCACGTCTTCGCGCAGCTGGGCCAACCCGCGCGTGCTGACCCCGCGTTCGCGCAGGGCCGCATCGTGGCCGGGCGCGCCGCGCCAGGCCTGGCGGAACGTCTCGAAGCCGGCCAGCGGGTTGTCGGTGAAGTTGTCGGCCATGTCCTGGTAGATGCGCCAGTCCACGCCTGCGTTCTGCAGGTGCTCCACGTAGGTGGTCCACGTGTAGGCCTGCGGGTTGCCGCCCAGCTCGGGGAAGTTGTCGTGCGAGTTGGCCACGGCCGGGCCACCGCCGCGTGCGTGCGGATCGTTGTGGCCGGTCCACAGGAACAGGCGATTCGGATTGGTGCCGGCCTGCATTGCGCAGTGGTAGGCATCGCACACGGTGAACGCCTCGGCCAGCGCGAACTGGAACGGCATGTCGGCGCGCTGGAAGTAGCCCATCGCATGGTCCTGCTTGGCCGCCGGCCACTGCGCCATGCGCCCGTGGTCCCATGCACGCTGTGCGTCGGGCCAGGTATGCGGGGTACCTTCCACGCGCATCACCCCGAACTGCGCGGCGGTATCCAGCGGAAACGGTGCGATGGCCCGCGTAGCGGCCGCATTGGGCTGCAGCCATACAGTGCGCGGCGGCTGGCCCGCGGCCAGCGGCGCGGCCGGGATGACAAAACGATCGCCGAACCCGCGCACCCCCTGAAGGGTGCCGAAGTAATGGTCGAACGAACGGTTCTCCTGCATGAACACCACGATGTGCTGCACATCCTCCAGGCTGCCGCTGCGCGCATGCGGGGCGATCGCCGCCGCACGGGCGATGCTGGGCAACAGGGCCGCCAGCCCGGCGCCGACGCCGCCCTGCAGCAGGCGGCGGCGACCGATGTCCGGCGCGGGGGTGTCGCGTCGGGTCACAGGTCGACCCGGACCGAGACGCCGACCGTGCGCGGGGCACCGATGAAGGCGGAATCGCTGCCATCCACGCCGGCCAGGTAGCGGCGGTCGGTGAGGTTGCTCACCACCAGGCTGGCACCCACGCCCTTCAGCTTCGGCGACAGGCCCTGCAGGTCGAACCCGATGTTGGCGTTGAACACGGTGGCCGACGGCAGCTTGTTGATGTTGGAGGCATCCAGGTAACGCTCGCCGAGGTAGCGACCGGAGATGCCGGCATTCCAGCGCTCGCCCTGCCAGTCGGCCGAGACCACCAGCACGTGCTTGGGCTGGCCGATCACCTGCGCACCATCGACGATGCCCAGTTCGGTGTCGCGCGCCAGGTTGCCGCTGCCCAGGTATTTGGACCGGTTATAGGTGTAGGCCCCGTTGACCCGCCAGCCACTGTCCCAGCCGTAGCCGAGCGCGGCTTCCAGGCCGGTGCTTTCCACGCCACCAAAGTTCTCGTAGACGCCATCGGTCTCGTCCAGGTAGTCGATGCCATCGGCCAACCGCGCCGGCAGGTAGACGATGCGGTTGTCGAACCTGATGGTGTACAGGGTCAGCGAACCGGTCAAGGGCCAACGGCTCACGCGCAGGCCAAGCTCGATGTTGTCGGCGGTTTCCGGCTCGACCCGGGCGAAGCGCTGCGCATCGGTTTCGCCGAGCACGCCGGAGGGGATCGCCGCGAAGTTCTGCGAGTAGCCACCGAACAGCTCCAGCCCTTCCACGGGGAGGGTCCAGGTGCCACCGGCGGAGAGCAGCGGATCGGACCTGGAGTCCGACCGCACGTTCTCGGCGTTGCCGATCACCCGGTTGCGCTTCTGGTCGACGAAGAACTGCTTGACGCCCACGCGCGCACTGAACGGGCCGACACGGGCCACGTCTTCCACGTAGTACATCTGCTCGCTGGTCTTGTAGCGGTCTTCGAACTGCACCCAGTACGGCTGGTGATCAAAACCGATGTCGGTGCCGACGTTGAGCAGGCGGTGCCAGTCGCGGCGCACGCTGCGATCGTACTGCTCCACCCACACGCCGCCACGCACGGTGTTGTCCACGCTGCCCAGGGTCTGCTTCCACTCCACGTCGGCGGTGGCACCGGCGCGGTCGTTGTCGTAGTGCGAGTGGCGGTAGGACTGCACGCCCTGCACGCCAGCGGCGTAACAGTTGGGGTCGTATTCCGCGCTGAAACCGGCGCGCGGTACGCAGCCGGCGCGCATCTGCGCGGCGCTTCCATCGGGGTTGACGAAGTAGAACTGGCCCAGCGCGCTGCCGCCATACACCGTGCCGCCACCGAGGTATTCCGATTCCGGCTGGCCGACGCCATCGTTGCGCGCCTGCACCAGGTACGGCGGCAACCAGTCGCCGCGGCCCTCCATCCTGTGCGCGTAGCCGGTCAACGTGGCCTTGACGCCATTGCCGCCGTCGAACGCACCGCGCAGGTAGCCGAAGGTGTTCTCGCGCAGCGCGCGCGATCCGGACCGGTAGTTCTGGTCCAGGTAGGGAATACCGGTGAGCGTGCCGGTCAGGCCATCGCGGTCCGGGTGGGTGGCGAACGCGGCCGGGGTGACGCTGGTGTACTCGGGCTCGTCGGCATCGTTGTAGGAGGCGTAGCCGCTGAGGGTCCAGCGCTCCAGCTCGGTGACGAACCGGGCCGCGATGTGGTCGTTGCTGACATGGCCGCTGCCGTCGATCCAGTCGTTGACGCGCGAAGACGACGCACTGACCCAGGCGCGGGTGTGACCTCCGAGCAGGCCGGTGTCGTAGCGCACGTAGTACTTGCGTGCATCGTTGTCGCCGCCGCCCACCACCATGCGCAGGCGCTGCTCGGCCAGCGGATCGCTGGTGAGGAAGTTGAGCGTGCCGCCCAGGGCCTCGTTGGAGCGCGAGGAGATGTCGGCGGTGCCCTGGCTGACTTCGATGGTCTCCAGATCGAGCGGGTCGATGTAGCGGTTGGCCAGCGAGCCGCCGCCATAGCCCGAGCCACCGTTGGGCAGGCCATCGATGGTCGTACCGATCTGCTGCGTGTCGCGGTTGGTGACGAAGCCACGCATGCTGATCTGCGTGCCCCACACCGACGAGCCGGTGGCATCGGCTTCGCTGACCACCACGCCCGGCAGCTCGTTGAGCGCAGTGTTGACGCTGCTCAGGATCTGCTGGCGGTTGAGGGTTTCCTGGCTGACGGTGGTCTTGGCGTAGCTGGTGGCCTGGCCGATGACCTGCACCTGGTCGAGCGTGCGGGCCTCATCGGCGGGCGCGGGCTCGGCCGCCATGGTCTGCACGGCGGAAGAAAGCAACAGGGCGAGCAGCGAGATTCGAGGGCAGTGGCCAGAGGCGCGCATCGGGTCGGTGGGGGTAGTGGGCGACCGGCGGAGTATTGGCAGCGCCGGTGACTTCCCCATGACATTGCGCTTGCATTACGCGCACGTGGTGGCGCGTTGGACGTGGATGGCCAGCTGCGCGGCCGCCACCGCATCGCCGGCCAGCGGCGCGACGCCGAGCAGGGTTTCCTCTGCTGCCGATGCGCTGGAACACGCGGTCGACAGGGCATACCGGCACATCAGGACGACGCTACGGTCGAGCATGGCGGCGCTTCGCGGGACGAGTGCCGAGTGTATCGGGGTGGTCGTGGCAGGCGCCCTGTGCCTGCCACGGGATTTCATGCCTGGCCCAGGGCTGCCTTGTGGCTGGCGTGCGCGCCTACTCCGCGCCGCCAGCCACCGGGTGCGACGGGCGCCGGTGGAACTTGCGCGACAGCCAGTTGCCCAGGTCATCCATCACGGTGAACGCCGCCGGGATCACGATCAGGCTCAGCAGCGTGGAGGTGATCAGGCCACCGATCACCGCGATCGCCATCGGTGCGCGGAAGCTGGAATCGCCGGCGAAACCCAGCGCGATCGGCATCATGCCCGCGCCCATCGCCAGGGTGGTCATGATGATCGGCTGGGCGCGCTTGCGGCACGCATCGATCAGCGCGTCGTGCTGGCTCATGCCGTGCTCGTCCTCGGCCATCACCGCGTAATCCACCAACAGAATGGAGTTCTTGGTGGCGATGCCGATCAGCATCAACAGGCCGATCAGCGCCGGCAGCGAGAGCATGTTCTGGGTGATCAGCAGCGCACCGAACGCACCGCCGGCACACAGCGGCACCGCGGCGAGGATGGTGACCGGCATCAGCGCGTGGTTGAACAGCAGCAACAGCACCATGTAGATGCAGATCAGGCCGGCGGCCATCGCCAACAGGAAGCCGATGAACAGCTCGACGAACACTTCGGCATCACCGGTGTTGAGGAAGGTCACCCCGGGTGGCAGCTGTTTGACGCTGGGCAATGCCTGCACTTCGGTCATCACATCGCCGAGCGGGCGGCCGTTGAGCTCGGCGGTGAGCGTGACGTTGCGCTGGCGCTGGTAGCGCGAGATCTGCGAGGGACCGCTGCCCTGCTGGATATCGGCCACCGCGGTCAGCGGCACCGGACCGTTGCGGCCGGGCACGCGCAACTGGCCGATCAGGGCCGGGTTGGCCAGCGTAGCCTCGGCGAAGCCAACCCGGATCGGCACCTGGCGATCGGGCAGGTTGAGCTTGGCCAGGCGCTGCTCGTAGTCGCCGGCAGTGGCGATGCGCGCCGCCTCGGCGATGTCCGCGGTGGCCACGCCCATGTCGGCCGCGCGTGCGGCGTTGGGCACGATCTGCACTTCCGGGCGCAGCAGCGAGGCGGTCGACGTCACGCTGCCCAGGCCCTGGATGCCGCGCAGGTCGCGCTCCAGCGCCGTGGAGGCGTCCTGCAGGCGTTGCGGATCATCGCCGGACAGCACCAGCTGCAGCAGGTTGCCGGGCTCGGAGCTGACATAGCTCACGCGCACGCCGGGCAGGTTGGCCAGCTTCTGCCGGGCCTCGCGCTCCAGCGCGCGCTGGTCGCGGTCACGCGTGTTGGCGGTGCCCCAGTCCAGTACCAGCGTGGCTTTGCGTGCCTCGCCCACACCGGTGGCACTGGGGTCGCCCAGGTCCAGCACGCTGCCCACGGCGGTGTACACCTGCTTCAGTTCGGGCATGTCCTTGAGCAGCGCGCGCGCCTGCTCGGCCACGCCCACCGTTTCCTGCAGCCGGGTGCCCGGCGGCAGTTCCAGGCTGAGGTTGCTGCGGCCCAGGTCGGATTGCGGGATGAAGGTGGCCGGGATGAACGGCACCAGCGCCAGCGAGGCCACGAACAACCCGGTGGCCAGCCACAGCGTGCGCCCGCGGTGGCGCAGCGCGGCGTCCACCCAGCCCAGGTACCAGACCATCAGCCTCGAATCGGGCTTCTCCTCGCCATGCGGCTTGAGCAGGTAGGCGGCCATCATCGGCGTGAGCAGGCGTGCCACCAGCAGCGAGAACAGCACCGCGGTGGCCGCGGTCCAGCCGAACTCGCGGAAGAACTTGCCGGCGATGCCGGGCATGAAGGCGACCGGCACGAACACCGCCGCCAGGGTCAGCGAGGTGGCGATCACCGCGTTGCCGATCTCGCCGGCCGCCTCGCGCGCGGCCTCCAGCGGCGGCTTGCCCATGCGCAGGTGGCGCACGATGTTCTCGATCTCCACGATCGCATCGTCGACCAGGATGCCGACCACCACCGACAGCGCCAGCAGGGTGATCATGTTCAGCGTGAAGCCGAAGAAGTACATCACCGCGAAGGTGGGGATGATCGACAACGGCAGGGCCAGCGCCGCCACCCAGGTCGCGCGCCAGTCGCGCAGGAACAGCCACACCACCAGCAACGCCAGCAGCGCGCCCTCGTACAGCATCGTCATCGACGAGTCGTAGGAGCGGTGGGTTTCGTCGATGGCGGTGGTGACCAGGCGGAACTCGATACCCGGATGTTCGGCCTTGATCGTGTCCAGCGCGGCGTGCACGCCGGCTTCCACCTTGACCTCGCTGGAACCACGCGTGCGCGACATCGAGAACGCCACCACGTTGCCGCCGTCCAGCAACGCGGCTTCGGTCGGGTCGGCGGCGGCATCGGTGACCGTGGCCAGGGTGGACAACCGCACCGCGCGCCCGTCCGGCAAGGCGATGGAGTAGTCGCGCAACGATTGGGCATCGCCCACCGTGCCGAGCGTGCGGATGGTCTGCTGCGCGCCCTCGATCTCGGCCTTGCCACCGGCACGCTCGACCTGGATCCGCGCCAGCTGCTGGGACACGTCCCCGGCGGTGATGCCCATGGCGATCAGCGCGTTGGGGTCCAGGTCCACGCGGACCTGCCGTTGCACGCCCCCCACCCGGGTGACCCGGGCCACGCCGGGCACGCCGTACATGGCGCGCGCGATGTCGCGGTCGACGAACCAGCTGGCTTCGTCAGGCGTCATGTGCGGGGCGACCAGCGCGTAGGTCATCAGCGAGCCGCCGATATCCACCTTGGAGATCACCGGCTCCTGGATGTCCTGCGGCAGGTCGGTGCGGATGCGGGTGACCGCATCGCGGGTGTCGTCCAGCGCGGTGGCCAGGTCGGCCTCCAGCTGGAACTCGATGGTGGTGGTGCTCACGCCTTCGCTGACCGAGGAGATCACGCGCTTGACGTTGTTGACCGTGGCCACCGAGTCCTCGACCTTGCGGGTGACCTCGGCTTCGAGCTGGCTCGGCGACGCGCCGGGCTGGGTCACCGTGACCGTGGTCATCGGGAAGGCAATGTCCGGGAAGCGCGCCACCGGCAGCTGATGGAAGCCCCACAGACCGGCCACGCACAGCACGAAGAAGATCAGCAGCGCAGGCAGCGGGCGTTTGATCGCCCAGGCGGAGATATTCATCGCGCGGCAGCCCTGGTCGCGGCCACCACGCGCACGCGGTCGCCCTCACCGAGGAAGCCGGCGCCGTCCACCACCACCTTGTCGCCGGCCTTGAGTCCTTCCAGGATCGCGGTCTGGCCGTTGACGGCCTGGCCGGTACGCACGCGGTGGCGGGCGGCCTGCTGCTTGTCGTTGACGCTGAACACATAGCTGTGGCCATCGCGCTGCACGATCGCCGCCGTGGGGATGGTCAGCGCCTGGCCGTCGCCGGTGACGATGCGGCCTTCCACGTACATGCCCGGCTTGAGCGGGTCGGGCGTGGGCAGGTCGGCGTAGATCGTGCCGGTCCGGGTCTGCGCATCCACCCCGGGGGTGACCGCACGGATACGTCCGCTGACCACCTGGCCGGCGTAGGGCAGTTCGACGGTGTTGCCCACGGCCACGTCGGCCAACTGGTTCTCCGGCAACTCCGCGCGCCATTCCAGGCGGCCGTCGCGGATCAGGCGCAGCAGCTCGGTGCCGGCCGACACCACCTGGCCCGGCTGCACCAGCCGCTTGGAGATCAGGCCATCGGCCGGCGCGCGCAGGTCGGCAAAATCGCGGCGCAGCTTCGCCGCGTCACGTGCCGCACGGGCGGTGGAGGTCTGCGCTTCCGCATTGATGCGCGCTGCGCGCAGTTCGTCCAGGCTGCTGGCGCTGATCAGTTGCTGGGCCTCCAGCTTGGCGCTGCGTTCGTAGTTCATCCGCGCCAGCTCCTGCGAGGCCTGCGCCTGGCGCAGCGACGCGTCGGCCTGGGCCAGCTCGCTGTCCAGGGTGCGGTGGTCCAACTGCAGCAGCACCTGGCCCTGCTTCACCCACTGGCCCACGTCCACCGGCAACGCGGTCACGCGCTGGCCGGTGATCTCCACGCCGAGCTGCATTTCCTCATAGGCGGTGACCGGCCCGGACACCAGCACCGTGCGCGCCATCGGCTGCAACTGCGCGGTGGCCAGCGAGACCGGCAACGCCGCGCTTGCGCTGGCGGCCTCGGCCGAGGCCGCCTCGTCTTTGCCGCCACAGGCCGACAACAGCGCGGCGATCAGGATCAGGGAAGAACAGCGGAGGAGTCGGTCACGCATCGGTGGGGCTTCCGTGTCGGAGCAGCGGTAACGGGAGGGGAACATCAGGGGGTGGCGGCCAGACGCCGTTCGATGCCATCGAGCATCAGGCCCAGCCCCTGCTCGAAGCGCGTGTCGAAGTCGACCTCGCTCCAGACATCACGGGCCTGCCAGCAGTTCGGGAAACGCTCCTCGGCCAGGGCCATGAACGTTTCACCGAGCGCCTCCATGCTGCCGTCGCCCGGCCACGATTGTTCTTCGATCACAAAGCCCATCGTGTAGTACACCAAGTCCATCGAGGCGGTCGCGGCGAAGCGGATCGGGGCGCCGGCGCCGGCCAGCGCGGCCATGCTCGCCTCGCCTACCCGCAACACGTTCTCGGTGGCCAGGAACGTACCGGCGTAGACGCGCGCACCGTCACGCCGGGCCTTGAACGCCAGCCGGAATTCACGGGCGATCTGCAGCAGCGTCTGCCGCCACGGCTGGCCGGCCGGGATCGCGCGGGCGACGTCGCAGATCATCGCGTCGGCCATGGCGTCGATCAGCGCCTGCTTGCTCTTGAAATGCCAGTACAGCGAGGGCGCACGGATGCCCAGCGAACAGGCCACCTTGCGCAGGGTCACCCCTTCCAGCCCCGCCTCATCCAGGATCCGGAAGGCCGCCTCGACGATGTTTTCCCGCCCGATCGGCTGACGCACCTGCTGGCCCTTGCCTAACGATGTTAGGGGCGCGAATCTAACAGCGTTAGGCAGGTGCGCGCAAGGAGGCGACCGCGGCCAGCGCTGGCGACCGGGTGGACGGGGCAATACCATGCCGGTCAGGGCCTGGCGCCCAGGGGAGAAAGCAGGATGCGCTGGAAGAACGGGACGATCGCGCTGGCAGTGTGGTTCGCCAGCGTGGGCGCAGGTGCGCACGCCGGCCCCATGGACGACGAGGGTGCCGCGATTCCCTACGCGTCCCCGGACGCCGCGCTCGTCGCGCTGCGCGCGTCCCCCCACGTCAGCGAGCGACTGGAGAACGACTGGTTCGCGCTCCAGGATCACCAAGGGCACGTGCTGTGGTCGATTACCGCACCGGGCAACGCAATGCACCCCTCGATGGTCAAGCGCACCCTGGTCCAGCGCGATGGCGGGGTCGAGATCGGGATGTCGATCAAGTGCGGCGCATCCAGACAGGCCTGCGACACGCTGGTGCAGACATTCCAGGCCAGCAACGATCGCCTTCGCCAACGTCTGCGCGACACGACCACCGCGGCGCCGCCGTCCGCGACGGCTCAGCCCACGCCGACCGGTGCAGCCGACCCGCAACGCTAGCCGAGGCCGCCATGTTCCCGAGAAAACCCCTTGCCTGGGTGTGCGCCACCCTGCTGCTGATGCCTTCCATCAGCCACGCCCTGCAGCTGTCGCTCTACGACATCCGTGGGTACGCCGTTGCCTACCTGGACACCGACCAGCAGATGACCGTCTACCTGTGGGATGGGCAGCCGGTGGCCTACGTGGATGGACAGTCCCTCTATGGCTTCAACGGCAGGCACCTGGGGTGGCTCAAGAACCGCGTGGTCGTGGACCATGACGGTTACGCGGTTGGATTCACTGAAAGCGTGATCAGGCGGCGCACGCGCGTGGAGCGCATCAAGGGCCTTCAACAGCTCACCCCGCTGAAGGCACTGCCGCAACTGGAACCAATGGAACCACTGCAGGCCGGCGGTTGGTCGGATGTCCCGCTGGATGTGTTCCTGTCGATGGGACGGAACTAGGCCGCATCGCGTGGCGGAGGGTGTGCCAGGCATCCACGTCCACGTGGATCAACACGGCTCGTCAGGGTCACGTGCCGCACTCCGCGCGGGAGCATGTGGCGGCTGAGCGCCTGCCGCGCCTTCCACCGCCGCGAGCATGGCGTACCCATTCGGAACAGGCCCCCACGGTGGCAACCAGCATCGTCGACCTCTCACTTACCGGTTTGCCCCCTTATTGCGCACCGCGTCCCCGGCGAAGTCGTCAGGACTGACCACCACGGAGCCATCACCCTCCAACCAGACGTCCTTGTAAACATCGGGAGGTGGAATAGTGTTGATGTCCGCCCCCAGGGGGAGAAGTTGCCAGCCAACCACATCACCACAGACCGTCCTGCCAATGAGCCTGCGACTATCCAATCCGCGCGCGCGCAGCCCATCCACCACTACCGCGGGAGGATGGCGATCAAACCCCTTGTAGAAACGGCATTGCGCTCCATTCCTGCCCAACGGATAGCTCACGCCGACAGAATCTTCGCTGCACCCCGGCAGCAGGGCCAGGAGCACACTGCTCACCAGAACACGCGACAGTCCCATTGATGACGCTCCTCTGCTTGCGTTGGTATTCCCGCGCCCAAGGGCGAGGTTCCATGCGCCGTGTGGAAGACCTTGCCGCACCCATGCGTTGCAGCCATCCAAACGGCGAGGACGGGCGAACTCAGGAGAGACCTGCGACATCGATAGAGGCGCCGTGAAGCAACCGGACTACGCGTCAGGCACACCTGCCGGTGGCTCATTGGATCCGCCATCTACGTGAAAAGGCAGCATCGCCTCACAGCCAAACTCCCTCTCCATCGCCTGCCTTACCAAGCCGACGATTGCATACCATGAGGTATTGGAACGGGCGTCGATCCCTCTACGGTCGAACTGACGCAATACATGCAGCGTCTCGACACGCGACACTTTCGTCCTCTCCTCATCAAGAATGGATCGTCTGTGTTTCTTCATCAGACAACCTTGAACGCTTGACCGTTGTTATCCCGAACGCCTCGAGCCCCGGCATCAGTTCGCCGAGCTCGAAATTGCCGTAGTCATGCTTTCGCCGAAACAGAGACAGCACCAACCTTCTGTTTCTCCCAGGATTAACCTTCTCATTGTCCAGCCTCGCCCGTGCGCGCTGCGGCCTCATGTCAAATCACCTCGCAGGATTTTTGACTACCAGAGAACCAAAGAGAAGCGCTTGGGTAGGCAGTGAATCCGACCTGGTACCTGGAATGCGGTAACAACCCCATTGACTCCCATCACAACCTTTACGTTATTCACCGGATCATAGTAAACCGCGGTGCCAGCCCACGGTCTGCACCTTGCAGGTGACCTGGCCGAAGCGATCATGGCAGTGCAATGTGCTGCCGCCTGCAGGCAGGACCGTCCCCAGGCGCCCCCTGCCGAAACACTCGTCTGCCGCGCTGGCAGCCGGCGCGGTGTCGTGAGCCCCACCAGAAATCACCGCCTCAAATTTCCACGCTAATAATCACAAAGTGAACTTTCGTCATTCCAACTTCCCCCACTGTCCAGGCAACCGCCTATCTTCAACTGCCCTCTTGGCCAGAGCGCCCCCTGCGATCACGTTTAGGCCATAGGAATATCGTCAAGCCCTCCCGACAGCGGGCGGTCTTATAGGCCCCCACCGGGGGCGTCCTCAGGTGAAGCCACGTCAAAGCGCATTCAAAGCGCCTCCGCTAGACTCCGGCTTTCCATCCATGAAGGTGCGTTCATGCCAAGCCGCATTCGTCTTTCCCTTCTGTCCGTGGCCACTGCGCTGGTCCTTGCCGGCTGCGGCGCAGGCACTGAGTCGGCACCGGCCGCCGCCACGCCGACAGCGCCTGCACCTGCCGCGGCACCTGCCCCCACCGCTGCCACGGAGCAGCCCGCAACGCAGGCCGCTACCGCACCCGCTCCCAGCGCGGAAAGCGTGTTGACCGCGATCAGCGATATCGACGGCGGTGGCGCATTGAGTTACGACGTGGAAAACGGAAGCAAGATCCATTATTGGCATGGCCTGGAATTCCAGGCCGATGGCAAGCGCTACTACACCGGCTTTGCCTGGTTCACCCCCACTCGGTACGGCGCCGACCGCCAGAGTGGCCGCATCGATCCCGCCGCCAAGGTGACCCTCGCCCATGCCACCTACGTGGCCGATGGCAACAACGCCTGGACGCTGCAGGGCAGCGAGCCGTACATCGGCGAGTTCGGCCAGGCCGAGCAGGGCAACGCGATCGACACGGCACGCAAGCCGCAGACCTTCACCACGGCCTCCGGGCGCGTGTTGCTGGCACTGCCCACCCGTGCAGGCACCGGCGATGCCGCCAGCCCCGCGTTCGAGATGCTGGTGTTCAACCCGCACGAACTGCAGGGCACCAAGGAGCGCAAGTGGACTTACCTCGGCACCGTCCCGGCCGCCGCGGCAGCGCCGCTGGAGCTGGTGCCGGTCGACGGCTCGGACCTGCCGGCCCTGCGCGTGAAGACGGCGGGGGGTGACAACGCGACCGAGTACCGTTACGATCCCGGCCATAACACCTACCGGCCGATCTCCCGGTAGCGGACCCAAGGATGTGGTCCGGATCGGCCAATACGTGGCAGCGCTTGCGCTGCCGCGTGGCACGCATGGAGATCGCGATGCATACGGACACTACCCGGGTCGGTCCGCGGAAGACATTTCTTCACTCCGCACTCACCCTTTTCGATCGTCTGGCCGTCCCCGGCCAGCACCGCCCAGCGAACGTCAGTCATGACGGCGCCGTTTTGTCGTTTCCGTTGTCCTGCGCGCCCATCGTGCGCGGACCGGACGTGGCAGGCAGGCACGACGCCGGGCGCTTCTTTTCCTCATCGGCCGCGGCCGATTTTCCCTGAGACGACACCATGCATACCGCCCTTGAACAGCCGGCTGTGATTTCCTTTGCGCGTTCCACCCGCGCCCTTCCCGCGCGCCACGCCCTGTGGCTGGGCGTGTGCCTGGTGGCCGGCCTGACCGCCTGCAAGGCGCAGGCGCCTGCAGGCGAACCGTCGACCGCGCCCGCGGCGGCGGCGGCCACCGCACCGGCTACTGCCGCCGCGGCCACGCCCACCGCCGCCGCACCGGTCGCGCTCAGCGCCGAGCAGCTGCAGGCCGTGGTCGATGGGATGCTGCGCAAGGCGTACGGCGAAAAGGCCTTCAACGCCGCCACCGGCTGCTGGTCGCACAGCTTCGAAGGCGCCAACGACACGCTGGACTACTGCATGAAGCCGGACACGCCCAAGGTCGTGGCCGCCGCCTCCGGTACCCAGGTGTACTTCCAGACCTACAGCGATCCCAACGCGGACACCTACTCGCTGGTGGATCCGGGGCTGCGCGGCGCGTTCGCCGCCACCGTGACCGCCGATGGCAAGTGGACGCCGCTGGCCGCCACCGCGGCCATCGACCAGGGCCAGGCCGGCGACTGCGGCTGCCGCGACGCGCAGCTGGTGCAGGTCGGCCCGGATCGGCATGGCTGGCTGGGCACCGCCGGCGGTACCTGGCAGGGCGTGACCGTCACCCAGTACACGTTGCTGGTACCGGTCGCCGGTGTGTTCCGCGATGTCTCGCGCATCGCGCAGAGCAGCGAAGACTCGCCGAGCGAAGTCGTGCAGATCCAGATCGACACGACCGGCACGCCGGTCGATGGTTTCTATCCCATCAAGGCGACCCGCCAGGGGGATGGTGCAGCGGCGGCGACGTCGGTGATTGCCTTCGACCCCAAGCAGCAGCTCTACCCCGGGGCGCCGTAACGCCTCATTTCGATGTTCAGCTGAATCACTAAAAGGAAACTTACTATGTCAAATCGGGACGAACGCTGGGCAGCGCACCGGCAGGAACTGGAAGCGGCGGCCAAGACGGCCGGGATCGACGTGGACGTGATGGTGAAGATCGCCGGCTTCGAGTCGGGCTTCAATCCGAATGCGCGGCCGATCTCCACCTCCAAGCCGGAGCTCAACACGGTCACGCAGTACGACGGCACCAAGGCCATTTCCTCGGCGCATGGCTACGGCCAGTTCCTCAATGGCACCTGGCACGACATGGTGCAGAAGTACGGCGAGAAGTACGGCGTGGCCAATGCCGCCGACATGACCAAGGAGCAGACCAACTCGCCCAAGCTGCGCGAGAACACCAAGCTGCAGGCGGGCATGCTGGCCGAGTTCACCCGCGAGAACATCGAGCGCGCCTCGCAGTACGGCGGCAAGGACGTGGACGCCAATGTCTACGCCATGCACAACCTGGGCTCGACCGATGCGGTCAGCTTCCTGTCCAAGCTGCGCGACAACCCCAATGCGCGCGTGGACAGTGTGCTGAGCAGCAAAGTGATCTCCGGCAACCCGGCGCTGTACGGCGATGGCAGCATCTCGCTGCAGAGCGCCTACGCCAAGATGGGCGACCACATGGATCGCTACCAGGGGTATGCCGACGAGGCCACGCGCGGCCTGCCGAGCGGCACGCTCAGCCACACCGCCGCTGCGCCGTCGCGCGCCGCGCGTGATCCGATGGCCGACGGCATGCTCTCGCCGAACGAACGCGGTGCACCGGTCGAGCAGCTGCAGCAGCAGCTCAACGCGCTGGGCTACACCGACCGCAACGGCAAGGCGCTGGGCACCGACGGGTCCTACGGCGACAACACCCGCCACGCAGTGGAGAACTTCCAGCGCGACCACGGTCTGACCGTGGACGGCGTGGCCGGTCGTGACACCCTGCAGGCGCTGCGTTCGCAGGCGCCCGGCCATGCGCAGGCCGCTCCGGCGCAGGCACCGGCGGCAGCCGCCGTGGCTGCAGGCGCTGCTGCCGTGGCGGGCACCGCCGCTGTTGCGGCCACCGCTGCACCGGCCAAGGCTGCGGCCGAGCCCGTCGCGACCGCGCAGCCGGCCGCACCGGCCACCGGTGGTGAAGGCATCGAGCTCAACCGTGCCTACGAACTGACCAAGCAGTTCGACCACGTCAAGTACGGTTTCGGCGACAAGAAGCCTGAGTCCGGTGCAGTGGACTGCTCCGGCTGGGTGGTGCGCCTGGCCAACCAGAGCATGGCCGAGATCAACGAAAAGGCCGGTCGCGATGTGTTCACCAAGGCCGACCAGTTCAGCCCGGGCTTCGACCATGCGGCCGGGATCATCCAGAAGGCCTCCGAGCGTTCGGGCACCCTGATGTCCGGCAAGGAGATCACCGCCAACTCGCTGCGCGAGGGCATGATCATCGGCGAGGACAACGGCGCCAAGGGCTGGGACCGGGGCCGCTTCAACGGCATCGACCACATCACCATGGTGGTGCGTGATCCCACCGACGGCCAGCTCAAGGTGAGCCAGTCGCGCAGTGGCGAAGGCGTGGAGATGATCCCGCTGCAGGGCTACCTGGACCGCAAGCACGCGCGCGGCGTGGAGCTGTTCGCCACCGATCCGCTGGCCAATGGCCGCGACCTGATCAAGGACGGCGGCGGCCGCGCCACTGCGGGCGAACGCGCGCCTGCGGCGAACGCTGCACCGGGCAAGGCCGAGTCGACCGCGCAGTCGCACCCGACCCTGCGCGAAGACAGCCGCGGCAGCAGCGTGCATGCCCTGCAGGAATCGCTCAACAAGCTCGGCTACACCGACCGCAACGGCAAGCCGCTGGACGTGGACAGCAAGTTCGGCGCGCACACCGAAGAAGCGGTCAAGGCGTTCCAGCGCGACAAGGGCCTGAGCGCCGATGGCGTGGTGGGTCCCAAGACCCACGCCGCGCTGGACCAGGCACGTGAGCAGACCAAGGCGCCGCAGGCCGAGAAGGAAGGCAACAGCGTGCTCTCTTCGCTGTTCAATGCCGCGCGCGAAGGCAACGCCGACGGCATGCGCAACGCGCTGGCCGGGCTGGCCGAGACCCCGGCGGGTCGCGCCTTCACAGAAATGCGCGACAACCTGCAGCAGCAGTTGAACGCACGCCAGGCCGAACCGGCGGCGCAGGCGCCGGCTGCTCAGAGCCAGCCGCCCGCCGAGCGCTGAGGCCACCGCAACACGCGTAGGGGCGCCATCGCCGAGGACCAGGATGTCCTCGGCGGTGGCTTTTTTGCATTCAGGGGCGCGCGCGCCGCATCGATCGCGCCGCTGCTGGCAAGGGGCTCATCTTTGCACCGCCCTGCGTCATGACGCCGCGTTCGGTGCCATGCCCGCGCACTGGCGCACCTGCGCTTCTTCCTCGCTGCCCTGGAAGCTGTCCGGGTAACGAATCTTGCTGCCGCCATTGCCGTCATTGAAGATGTACCAGCCCATGTCACCCCCCCCCGGGGTCTGCGGTCGGAAGATCTGGTACAGCCAAGGCGCAGTGCGGCGCATGCGGTAGTCGCCGCCCAGGGCATCCAACGCACACGCCGACACCCGGTCGGCGTGCACGCCGCTGTCGAACCCCACGCGCGTGATCGGCGGCGGCGGGGGTGTGCGGGGGCTCGTGGCGCAGCCGGCCACCATCAGGATGGCCAGGGCCGGAATCCGTACTCGCATGCTCGCGTCCTTTTGAGATGCCGTGTTGGCGGATGAAGTTTACCCACGTCCAATCGCGGTCGCCGAGGCTGACCGCGGAGATCCGCTAGGGGGCGGCGTCCGCCCCAAGCTTGGTGGACGGCGACAGTGTCGGCGCCACGATGGCGAAGTCGTAGCCGCGGATGAGCTCGCGCCATTCGGGGGTGAGGGCGTCCATATCCTTGCTGCGCAAACGGCGCAGATCCACCAGGATCCAGTCGCCCGGCGCCGTGTCCGCGGGACGCGCCGACATCACATCCTTGCGCCAGTCGCTGCCCTTGCCCGTGGTCGCGTCGAAGTCGTACACCTTCATCGGGCGACTGACCCCGTTGTATCCGGCCTCCACGCCTTTCGCGCCGACCACGATCATGTTCACGGCCTGCACGCCCTCGCCGTCGGCATGTTCAGCGACAAAGTTACCCACGTCGCGCTGGCCGAGGGGGTTGTAGCCCTTGTAGAGGTGATAGGCACCGAACTTCATCAGCACGCGCGCCTGCGGCGCCTCGGCGAGATGGGCCGCCAGCGTTCGCTTCATCAGCCGCGCCCGGCGTCCGTTCGGATCGCCACGGCCAGATTGCGAGGCCTGGTAGATGGCGCGTGTTTCGCGCAAGGCCGCAAACAGCGCTTTTGCCCGCTCGCCACCGTCCTTGTCGATGGCCGTCCCCGCGGCGTCCAGCGTCGCATCGGTGGCCGTCAACAGGAACAGGTCCATGGGCGAACCGGAGGCGAGCGCGGCCTGCACGGCCGTCCTTTCCTGTCTGGCCAACGCCTCGATCTGGGCGCGCGCGAGCGGCCCTGGATTGGCGGCCAGCATCTGTTCGAACAGATAGCCACTGACGCCCAGGAACTCCTGATCCAGTCCCCACAGCCTGAAGTCAGGCCCGGCGGCGGCGGCGCAATCCGCCGCCGTCTGGCCTTCGGCGCGGCTGTTGAGGAACGCCATGACGTCCGGATGAGTGGTGAGGAAGTCCGCAATCTGCTGTTCCCGGTCCGGCGCTCTCAGCCGTGCATTGACCGCCACCGCGGCCTCCGGCCCGGTCTCGACGGCCATGGCGGTCAGGCCGCCGGGCGCCATCAACCGACAGACGTTGGTGGTGAAGGCCGGGATCTCCCGCGAGAAATGGCTCTCGCCGATGAGCACGTACCGGCTGGCGTTGACCGCGTCCGCCAGGATGGCAGCGCCCGGACCCGAGAAGCCCTCCGGCCGGACGGTCAGCGACGACCGCGCTTGCGCCAGGCGATCCGCGAAGGCGAGCGGCGCAGCGTTTTCTGCATGGGCGGACACCGCGCACATGGTGGTGAGCGACAGTGCCGCCGCAATCGACTTCAGACTCATATCGCTTATCCCCGTTGGATGAATCGGCTTTGCGGATATCGCTGGAAAACGCGGGTAGATCGCGGTCACGGTCGCCTTCGCTGCCGCGCCCCCATTCAATGGGGCAAGGACGCGAGGAGGACGGACGGCGGGCCAGTGTAGAGCAGGCGCTCGCGGCTTTTCCACAGGCGTTGATGCATTCCCTGTCCAGGTCGAACGACGCTCGACGGTCCGGCGCCTGAGCTGGGCTTACGCGCCTCTGTGCCTCATCCGGCAGGGCGAATCATGCAGCCGCAGTCCAGTGCATGGACGGGGTGTGATACGGGTCCGGGTCTGGATTGGCGCTCCTGCGCCAATGATGTTGCGCTCGCCTTTCCAGCGTGATGCCGGCTTCCGACCAGGAACGGACAGTGGCGATGACTTGAGCGGCGCCAGCTTGTATTGCCCGCTGCATGCGCGGGATCAGGACGGTACCGCATCGAGGTGTAGGGCCGGACTTCCCTCATGAGCGCTTCAAGAAAACACGTGTTTTCCCGTTTCAAAAATACGCTGCTTGTTCTTCTCACTCCCTCGTCGAAATCCTTTCGAACCTCCCTCAAACACGAGTGGAGGAATCAGGCTCCGATCGCAATTGGCGCGGTCGTTCGACATGCGTCGGCAACCCTGGAACGAGGACACGGACTAAACAGCCAGCGCCGGCTGGAGGCAGGTCAGTCGTCGAATGTTTCCTGTAGATCGTCAGCTTCAGACTGGCGCAGGAAGCGTGAGATGACGCGACTGACATGTACGGTTTGCGGGGGCCCAACGCCGACGCAAGACCACGTCGAAACCGGCGTTGCGCTCAAGATCCGTGTTCGGAAGTCGCCTCGTCGGTGCAGTAGTCGGTACGCGCATGGGCGCGGCTATAGTAGCCACGTCCCCATAGTTTCGACACCAATTCGCGCCAAAGTTGCAGCCATTTCGACTGAAAAACGCTGCAACCATGAGAGAAATGTTCCCATAGTTTGCTTCAACGAGGCGCATCTCATTGAATCAAAAAGGTATTGGCCCATAGTCAGTCCATTCGTAACACATGCAAAGACTATGGGGACAAGCGAACTAGCTTGAGAGAGCGCGCTGCAGATACCTCCAATTCCATTTGCGTCATAGAAGTTCGGATCCTGGGCTTGCCACAAACCCCTCTACTCGCTTGCGCAGTTCTTAGGGCGAGCCAACTAAAGTGACTTCATCTTTCTCACAACTTAGTGCAAAAGGATGCGCCAAGTAGCTGATACCACGGCACACAGAATTGATGCTTTAATACTACCGCGCGCGAAACTTCCGACGCTTGCAACAAGCGTTGAATTGCGTATGTTCGAGGAATGAGCGCACTTTCCCTGCAAAAAGCCGCCCTGCAAGCATCGACCGAGGATGAGCTGGTCCACAGAATCGTGGACGAATTCGGGCTCTATGTGCGCGTAGCTGACGCGTGGCAGCTCTTGGGATTCCGCAGCCTCGATGCAGCAAGGCGAGCTGCAGTCCAAGGGCGCCTGGGTGTTGAAGCCGTGAATCTTCCGGGCCGCCGAGGACATGTTGTCAGATCACATGCGCTCGCCCGTTTGCTGTTTGATGCCGCAAGAGAGACGCCGCATTCCTGAGTGACTCGCAATCATTACAGCCGTGTAGGAGATCGAGCCATGGACTGAGCAACATCACTGCGATTGGTAGAAACAACAAACCCCGACTGGCAGGTCGGGGCGTTGTGCGCAGCTAGCGTTTAGATCCGCAGAGCCGAATCTACCCCTGACCCGTACTTCTTTCAAGTGCCCGTTACCTCGGGAGGGTGAGGTGATGCCCTCTCGCTTCCGTCAGGGAGACGAGAATGACACCAGACGAGCTCAGAAACAGACTTAGGACACTCGACCTCAGCGATGAAGACAGGGTCTTCATTCTCGAGCTGTTCTTCGAGGGCGCCGGCCGCAAAGTCGGTGCCCATGCACTGGACAATGTGACCGTGGCTCACTACTCGAAGAAGTGTCGAGACGTGCGCTACCTCGAGAGTCACACTGTTGAACAGACCTTCGCATTTCAGCTTGAGCTGGATCCGGATGTTGTCGCCTACATCTGTCAAGTCACATGCCGTGGCGTCCGAAGAGGCCGACACGTGTCAAACGCCCACGCAGACTTCCTCGTCATCCGTCGTCAATCAGTGGAAGTGGTGGAGTGCAAGCCGACGTCCAAGCTGGAAAAGCTCGTTCATGCGAAGCCAGACGAATGGATTATGGAAGATGGCTTGTATCGAAACCTGGCCTACGAGGCTTGGGCGGAAACACATGGCGTGACCTACAGGGTATGGGCATCACCGAAGGTCAATGGCACACATCATCGAAATCGTCAGTTCATGGTCCATCACTGGGATGAGGAACTCAGCCTTATTCGTCGAGAAGGGTTCAACGACGTGCAGAGGCAACTGCTCACTGGGCCAAAGAGCATCGCCTTCCTGATGGAGCGCATTGCCTGGTTCAATGCAGTAGTTGCAGCGGGATTGATGGCGGATAGGCTTGTACACGGTCCAATTGAGTATGTGCCGATCACAGACACGCACCACTTCCTCCTCACCCTCAGTGAAGAGCAGGCGGACGAAATTTCTGCTGGGCTAGCCGGAAGCGTCTCAAATCTATATCTGGGCGCGACTGGCCCGGCATCGCTCGCGAGCGCGTCTGATGTGGCAAGGGGGACTAAGCTCCTTGCACGGCTTGATCGCATCGAAAAGAACGGCGAACAGATGACGCGTTGGCTACGTGATGTAGCAAAGAGGGTAAGAAAAGCCCGAGAGGAGGGGCGCAATCCTCTGAACGAGACAGTCACGAACTTCGCCAGATGCGGCAATAGGCAGAGCCGACTGACTGTGGAGCAAACGGAGCTAGTTGCCGTCGTCATCCAAACGTTCTGGTTGAAGGGGTTGGCCAAGTCAGTTGCTGATCTGCACAGAGAGCTGGAAAAGAGATGCAAAAAGGCCGGGGTGCGAACACCGGGCAGGAAAGCGCTGGAGAGTCGCGTCAAGAACACATCCAGGGCTACCCGAGATCTCTCAGTGGGCGGCAAGCGCCTCTACCAAGCCAACAAGCCTCGATCCGATCCCCGATTCAGATCAGGTACTGCACTCGACGTGCACTCGGTTCTACATCTGGATGCGACCAAGGTGGATCACAGGTCATTCATACAGGGAACAGAGGGGATGGATAAGGACTGTCCTCTTCTCTACACAGGTCGCGACGAGGCGTCTGGCGCTGTCATGGCCCACGCGTTTGTGTTTGGCCCCGCTCGGCGCGATGGGCCCTTGATTCTGATCAGAAATTACATCCGCAAGCACGGATGCGCTCCGCACTCTATTGTTACGGACCGAGGATCAGACTTGAAGGCGGGATTGAGCGAGATCGCGCTCGCTTACGGAATATCGATCCTGACCGTGCCGACCGGAGGAAGTCGCTTCAATTCGGAAGTAGAGACCATCCAAGGTCAGATCAATGCGATGGTAAGTCACAGGATGGATGGCAGAACTAAGCCGGATCAGGCTGGGCGGTCTGTAGATGGAAGGATGAAGAGTCGCTCGGCGGCACGAATGGAGTTCTCTACCACAGAGGCTGAAATAGACGAGCTCCTTTACAACAACCTTCCAAACAATCCCATCCGCAGCTCCTCCAGTGCTAAGGAGCGCATGGAGCACCTTCTCGAAGTGGCGCCAATCTCAGGAATTCCCATTGCTTTCGACGATGATTTCATGTTTCGGACTTCGGTGAAGGTGGACTCCACAAAGTACGAGCGGACGCGGGGTCTGCGCGTCTGCCAGAGGAACTATATTAACTCCGATCTCTCTGCAAATCTCCAGAGCGAGACAATCTTGGAGGCGCGCAGGGATCCTGAAGACACGACCTTCATTTGGATTCAGACAGATCGTCGTCGATACAGAGCATGGTGCTCTCTGATCTCAGAAATCGGTCACTACTCGCCCGAAGAACGGTACTTCGAAACGATGTGGGATCAGATGAACAGGCCGGAAGTCAAAATTCGAAAAGAACAGACGCAAAGGAACGCGTACGAGCGAACGAGTGCTGCGAACGAAGCGCAGCGCGCCCGGGATTCGAGCTCAGCGAAGAAGGAACCCAAAGCCCGTCCACAGAAGAGCGATGCCGCGCTCCGAAAGCAAGGCGCGTCCCTCAGCGTGGACTTCAGCCGTCTCCCGGACCTGCTTCCAAGTGGAGGCGCCGATGACCGCTAAGGCAAACGGCGGGAGCGAGCTACGGAAAATTGAGTATCCCTTCATTCCGCACGCTCGCTTCATGAGTACACAAAGTGATCTGATGAACTCAGTAGCTAGGGCTCAGCCAGGCGACTTTATCTGGCTGATTGCTCCCTCCTGGTCGGGTAAGGGCGAACTGCGTCGGCAATTGCTTCCAGCGATTGCAGGGAAGCCAGCTCACTGGCGCATTGGCAGCATCCCGCTCATCTCTGTTCGAGCAGTTCTCAACCAGGGAGACAAGTTCAATCCGAAGGACTTTGCGCTGCGACTACATCAGGAGATCACTGAACCTGAGATCGGATGGCTCGAAGTTGATGCCCACACTGGCAGCCCTGACCGATTCCATGAAGCAGCAGAACTGCGCGCTTCCTCGAAATTCTGGCAGGAGATTCGACTACGCAACGCTGAAAGAGAGCTGCGATTGTCCTTTGAAAGGATGGCTAAGGCTCGCGGGCTCAGGTACATCATCATTGATGAAGTCGCAAACATCTGCAGAGTTCAGAAGACCCATAGTGCGCGAAATCACATGTTGGGGATCATGGCGCTGATCGAGGAAATCGGCTGCACAGCGATCATGTTCGGAACCCACGAGGCGGCACCACTGTATGAGCATGCCCAAGAAATATTCAATCGGTCAGACATCCTCTACATGCGGCCGTACAACCTGAGCGTTGGTTCAGAGCTGGCAGACTACGCCGCGCTGATCAAAGCGATCGGTAGAAGCTTTCCACTGGCGGACGTGTCATTGCTTCAGGACAACCTGGAACTGATTGCCCTGAACGGTGGTGGTGTATTTGGTCCAACGTTGCGATACCTCCGTCGCGCGAATGAGGAGCGGAGCCGGGCTGGCAGCAGCATTCTGAATTAAGATCATCTGCGCGCGGCATCTGGAACGTCAAAGAATCACAGCTCGTTCTGGGCAGACATCGACAGCTTCAACCTCCTGGCGAACGCCAGACGTACCCATAGTCTCTCCGACTTCTTGAGGGTTGGCACAGATGCCTCGTAGCAAGAGAGCCACGCATGCCTCGCTTCCGAGATGGACGATACTTCCGCCAATGAAGCCCTTGGCGTCGGGAACTTCAGCAACAGAGTCACTCTCCAGCTACTGCTTGCGGCTCTCAAAGTTGTGTGGAGTTCCATGGACCCGCTTTATTTCGCTGATCGACTCTGAAAGCCGCTCGAAAGCTGGCGGGTACACGGACTGCGCTCGACTGTCTGGCCCAGGTCCAGTTTCGCTTGCAAGGGCCCGGGCACTCGAGCGCCTGACTGGGCAGCGGCTCGTCGGATCAACCCTGTATGGGATCGGAGAAATAGTATCGGGTCGATCTGAGGCGCTTCACAGAGTCGCAGCTTGGTGCCCCATCTGTTTGAGCCAAGCCGCCACAGAAGGGCTTCCGCACTTTGCGCGGCTGATCTGGCGCTTCGCATCCTACTCTCACTGTTCATTGCACGGCGCCCGAATCGAACGCTCCTGCCCACGTTGCGACTTCGCTAGCATCAGGAACATCGGTTCACTGTTCTGCCCAAGGTGCAAAGGATCACTGGAAGTCGGAGCCCGCTATGACCGTCCGAGTCGAGTGGAGAGCTGGACTGATCACTGCATTGAGGAGCTTATTAACTGGACTTCCAGTCATCCTACGCAGCCACTTCGAAGGACCAGCCTTACAAAATTTCTGAGCGCTGTCGATGCCGTAGGCGACGCTAAGACACGCTCGTACATTCCGCCGAAGTGGGACCGAGGCGACTTCGTAAAGTACGTTCGTTGGATAGATTCGAGCGTCCCAACCCTTGGCCTTCGACCTGACACGAGCCGAGTAGATCTTGGGGATCTTCTGAGGGCATCAGCGAAGCAGTGCGTGTCCGTTCTAGACATGCTTCTCAGGCCAGAAGAGTCCGCTTCGGCATTGCTTCCAGGAGTCCAGTACAGCTTTGACCTTCCTGCGCTTAGTGGTGAGGCAGCTGATGACTGCGCCAGGCTTACGCGAATCGTCGAGGCGCTGACTGATGATGTCGACTGTGTGCTGCCTGCGATGCAAACCGTTCTGGGCTGCGCGCGAATTCGGAGGGCCTACAAGAGCCGTATGCCGGGTCACTACGCCAGGTACGCGGTACAACTCCGGATTAAGCGATCACTCTTTATGACGATCTCACCCAGCCGGATCAACTTAGCCTTCCGAGCAGCTATGAAGATGATTGAGGCAGGCGTGGAGGAATCCGATCTAGTGGAGCGGGTCGTTAAGCAGTTTTGCTTACCGGTTGAGGCTGCAGCTGGATTGACTCGATCTGCCTCGATTGTGCGGGGCATCGGGGCTGAACATACCAGCCCTTAATCGGCCCGTGGGGCGGCGGTGGAGATCTCAGTAGGTGGCGCCCGCGATTCGCACCTGCCTGGAGCATCTCGGCGAGGGGTATTCCAAATGCCAGCATAGTCGGAACTCGCGACAGGTTCCGTCTCGCAACCTCGCTTCTCCCCGCGAAGGCTGCACGCGCTACTGTCGGATTCTGCATTACCCACGCACCATCTGGACTCTGCGCTCCCAGAATGTCGCTACCTTTTGCATTGATCTCATCGAGCTAAGGAGCAGGCTCTACCTCTACGGGCACGGATGGAAGGGTTTAGTCGTATAGCCTGATACTTGCCGAGATGGAGTGGTTTGAATGACGCACGTCGCGATACTTCCGCTTCAATGCATAGCGCGATACGTTCGGAATAGATCTGCAAGAACGAAGAGTGGACATCGGAGGTGTGGCGGGAACCCATAGGACTTGTGCATCGACTTCTCTGGGTGCGCCGATCCGAGGCGTGGACGTTTTGACCGAATCCTGCGCCCACGCCAGCTACCTCTGCTGTGCGATGCCCTCTCTATCTTCGTCGACCCAACGCTGCACTTCTTCACTGTTCTGCACGATCACATGCTGCTGAGCAGGAATTTTTCCAGGCTTAAGATCTTGAAGATTGAGATGGCGAAGTGTGTAGAAGAGCATGGCCTTCCGGCATGTTAACTCTGCTCTGCCGTCCTTCATATCATAGTCGTGCATAACGCATTCGCGCTGGGCGCGCGAAAGACCAGGGTGGGGCACAAGCATGACAACGACTTGCGTGTTCCATCCTGCGTCACTGGCTGCGTCGATTCTCGGCGCTTGGACCTCTGCGAGAACTGTCAGTCGACCGATCGCAAAGTCTCGAAACCGCGCTCTGGAATGGCACCACGCCCTCACATGCCAGCGCAGGCCATCGAAACCCATCGCATGTGGTGTGAGGTCGAACTCTCTCGGGCTGTCCTCTTCCATGGACTGGTAGCGCACACGTAGCGCGACTTCATCGCGAATAGCGCGCACGAGGACGGCGACCTCGAACGCCCTAATCTTTCTCACTGGCGTCGCCACCACGCCGGTGCTCGGCTGGAACCCGATAAAGCTTTCGTCGGGCTCGATTATTCCCCGCGCTAGCCGCTGCAACTCGTTCAAGTAGCGGGTAGCTTCGCTTCGCCCGAATGCCGGTCTGAACCTTGGGTCTGCCAGGTACATCCGCTGCCGAGGGTCATAGAGCAAGTTCTCCGGCGCCAGATCTTGATAGAGCTTCAGATCCGCACTGGCCTGCGGCAGCGAGATGTCGAAGAAGGACATCAAGTCGGCGCGGTTGATCCGGCCGTCGTACTGCAAACGAACATCAATGAAGTGCAGTCGGCGGTTCTGCCCCCACCGAGGTTTTGCCTTCTCGGCTACTTGGTTCATGTGGCACCTCCCGAGCGTCACCTGCACACTACCATGCGACAAGATAGTTGACTACCTAAACAAACTATGCGCATACTATTTATACGGTCAATTCGACCTCTAGGAGACATACATGTCCAAGCGTATTCATGTGGTTCCCCACGGCCTGGGCTGGGCCATTCGCTCTGAGGGGGCAACCCGGGTGAGCAGCACCCACGGCACCCAGGCCGGCGCTACCAAGGCCGCCCGCCAGCAGGCCATCCGCGAGCGCGGTGAGGTCGTGATTCACCGGCCGAACGGTCAGATCCGCGACTCCAACAGCTACGGCAGCGATCCCTTCCCCCCGAAGGGCTGATACCCCCCATTCAATCGAGACTACGACTATGAGCCAGCAGAACCAGAGCGAGTCGCTCGACCAGGCTGCAGACCGCCGCAAGAGCACGGTGATCGTGAACGACCAGCCCATCGAACTGACTGACAACACCCCGACCGGCAGCCAGGTACTGGCTGCAGCCCGGCTCCGCCCCGCGGCTGACTATGCCCTCCTGCGCTGGCCCGAAAGCGGCCCGACTAACGAGGTGGCGCTGGACGACCTCATCAGGCTGCCGCGCAGTGGCCCGCCCCTCGCCTTTTTCGCTATCAGGTCGGACAGGGTGTCCTACTTCACGTTGGACGAGGAGCGCTACGCTTGGGCGGGCCGCCTGGACGGGGACACCGTCCGCCGGATCGGCCGCGTCGATCCGCTGATAGAGCTTTGGTTCGAGCGCACCGACAAGGAGGATCGCTTGGTCCAGCCGGGCGAGGTGATCGACCTCGACAAGCCGGGCGTCGAGCGCCTCTACACCAAGCGCGCTGTCTGGCACCTCAGGGTGAATGACGAAGACACCGAGTGGCCGCAGCCGCGGGTCTTGGTGCGCGACGCGCTGACCGCCGCCGGCTTCGATGTGTCGCGCGCCTGGACACTGAAGTTCAAGGTGCAGGGGCAGCCGGTGCGTACCGTGAACCTCACTGACGAGCTCGACCTCGGCCAACCCGGTGTGGAGCGCCTGCGTGTCGCGCCAAGCGAAGTTAACAACGGCGACGGGCAGGACGCACGCCGGGAGTTCAGCCTCCTTGCTGGGGATGCCCTGTTCCTTGACCGGCGCGGTTTGCACTGGCAGACCGTTAATAGCGATGGACAGTGGCTGATTGTGAGCGATTACCGCCTGCCGCCGGGCTACAACGCCACCGCCTGTACCTTGGCCATCTTGATGCCGTCGAGCTACCCTACGGCTGCGCTGGACATGTTCTTCTGCTATCCGCCGCTCAGCATTAATGGTAGCGCCCCGCCGCAGACCGAGCACCACCAGGTGATCGATAGCCGGAGCTTCCAGCGCTGGTCGCGCCACCGCGGCGGTGCTAGTCCGTGGAACCCGGGCGTCGACAACCTCGCCTCCCACTTCGCGTTGATTGATGAGGCGCTGGCGCGGGAGGTTGGCGCATGAAGCGCAGCAGCACACTGGTGATGGCAGGCGTGGACCACGATGTGCTCCGGGGTCACTTGTTCCCCGGCGACGGTAAGGAGGCCGCCGCCATCTTGGTGTGCACGCGTGACGAGCGCCAGCGCCTGAAGCTCCTCGTCCGCTCGGTCGTTCCGGTTCCCCATGACACTTGCCAGCGAGAACCCCATCGCCTCACTTGGCCGACAAACGTCCTCGATGAATGGCTCGACCGGGCCGAGGATGGAGGTCTCGCTCTCATTCTCATCCACTCCCACCCGAGTGGCTATCCTGATTTCTCGCCTCTCGATGACGCGTCCGATCAGGAGCTAATGCCTTACCTCTTTCCCTACGCACGCACTGATAACGCGTGGCATGGCACCGCGATCATGCTTCCAGGGGGGGCGGTTCGGGCACGCCTTTACGCCCGCGACATGAAGCCCCAGCCTATTGAGCTTGTCGCCGTCTACGGCGACCAGGTTAATCTCTACTGGTACGACGATCCGCCCAGCCGGTTCATCCTCCCGTTCAGCACCGAGATGCGTGCCGAGCTGTCGCGGCTATCCGTGGCCATCGTCGGGATCTCGGGCACCGGGAGCCTTGTGGGCGAGATGTTGCTCCGCATGGGTGTTGGCGAGCTGATCGTGATTGACGATGATCGAGTCGAGCCTAAGAACCTCAACCGCATCCTCAACTCCACTGCCGCCGACGGGCTTAGCGGGCGCTTGAAAGTGGATGTCTTCAAGGACGCCGCTGCGCTAAGCCACCCTGGTACGAACGTGATCGCCATACCCGAGCTCATCGGTACCTGGCACGCAATCAGCGCCGCTGCTAATGCTGACATTATCTTTTCGTGCGTGGACAGCGTCGACGGACGACACATTGCCGATCGCCTCGCCGCGTCAATGCTTCAACCACTCTTCGATGTTGGCGTCAACATTCCCGTGTTTCATCCGCGCGGGCAGATTAAAATCGCTAACATCTCTGGTCGAATCGACTATATCCAGCCAGGCCGTTCCACTCTACTTGATCGCCGTGTCTATTCACCCGAATGGCTCGCTGCGGAGGAGCTTCGCAGGCGAAGCCCCGAAGCCTTTGCGCAGCAGGTGAAAGAGGGCTATATGCCAGGCAGCCATGAGGAAGCACCGGCAGTAATTTCGGTGAACATGCGGGCCGCGAGTATGGTGGTACAGGAGTTGATCGCGCGTCTCACGCCATATAGGAAGGACAACGGTCCCTACGCGCGAACTGAGTTCGATCTGGTGATCGAAGAGGTCGTTCATTCATCCGAGACCGAGTTCCCGGCCAAACGAGCCTCGCATACCGCGCTAGGCCTCGCGCATCCCCTGCTTGGTCTTCCGGCATTGGAGGACAAGCGATGCGAATGATTCGATTGCTCAAGGACTTCCTTCGCCGAGTACTTGGCCGCCGGCCCATCGATATCCGCCTTCTGGATGCGATTGGATACGACACGCCTACCAGCGTCCCGCGGAAGCAGCTACTGCGCATGGTGGATGAAGGCGAAGTGTGGGCCGCAGTGATGGCCTGTCCATGCGGGTGCGGCGCAGTGATCGAACTCCCGCTCTCTACGAACGCCAGACCTCATTGGGCTCTAACAAAGCGTGGCGACTTGCCGACTCTTCATCCCTCGGTGTGGCGCAGTACCGGTTGCCGCTCTCACTTCTGGGTGCGCGATGGCCAGATTCATTGGGTTACCTGATGCGTAATCTCTTGACGGCACGACTGGCGCTGCTACATGCAGGAGGCTTCGACCGCGCTGCGCGGCTTGAATTCGTCGGTAATCCAGCTGCGCTATTTGCGGCCGTGGTTGCCTTGATCGTAATGTATTAGAGCGCGGACTGATCACGTGTTGCAATGTGAGCACCCATCGCGTATTTCCAAATAGAACTCTGGTCATCTGGACTTATGTGAGGGGTTCCAGACGACCGACTGAATGCCAGGGCGCAAATTGATCTTCGTGCAGTAGCTCGCGCTCATCTCAAGACGTCAAGCGCCTCATCGGCAGTGAGTGGCGTGAGATGCGCTAGCTTATTTCTGTAATCTCGCAGCTTTTCAGCCAAGCGACAAACATCGGGGGGGAAGTTGTAGCGCCGCGTGAGATACGCCAGCCCACCGACTTCGACGTCAAGTACATCTTGAACGACTTCGCCGTTCACGCTCGCATCGGGTGGCACCTTATTGAGGCCCTTGACTCTCTCGGCGAGCTTGCGGCGCTTGATCTCGAGCATAGGGAGTAGTTCCGATGCCTGTGCGGCCCACAGTCGCATCCGAAGCTCTTGGTCCGGATCGCCAGATGACCAGAGATGCAGAGCATGCATTGTGTGAACCCCATCAACCTCGCAGCACCCACCTGCCTCCCAAGCTCTCCCGAGCGGAACTGTTATATCTCCGTTTGCAATAAGACTAAGCGATCGCGTTGGATCAAACAGACAATCCCACGGAAGCTCAATCAATCGATCAACTAGATCCAGATCCCATGCTGCTAGGCGATGGATGATGCGCGCGACCAGCTTGGTCTTCTGGCTGATTCCGCCCTGCTCCGCTCGAAGCCGCTCGATGACGTAGCTAAGCACGTCAAACTCGCTGACATGGCCGGTCCAAGTGAACACTTCAAGCGCGGGAGCTCTTTGAGAGAGCTGAATCCTTGGCACGCCACGCACGCAGACAATGAACTGCGTGCGGTCCATTGCTCGGACAGACCTACTCGCACTCTCGTAATCCGCCAAGAAGGCCTTCCAAGCCCCCCAATGCCCCTCGCCTACATGGTCCACTATGATGATCTGTGGGCGTTGGAACGCCGACAGAAGTGAGGCCACTGATCGGGACATTACCGCGCCGTCGCTCAATTCGAGTGCCTCGTAGACCTCGTCGATCGGATCAAGGTGTTGGGGGTTGCTGATCACCACTGCGCTGTGATTCTCCGCAATGCGAGCTTCAAGTATTACAGGAAGATCGGCAACAGCATGAACAGATGCTCCGACTATCACATTTGATCCATTGCGCACAGCATCGAGCACAGAAGCAATGAAGCGCGAAGGACCATGTAGCAACCAACGGTCCATCAGAGCGATCCGCCTTCGAGAACTCTCGAAACGAAGGGGTCAACCGTCCAATAGCCAGCACCCTCACGTCGCGTGAGACCCAGCAGCTCACCCCATCGGAGTGCGAGATCGACAACGAGCGCCTCAGCTTCCGTCATGATGACGAGATCGGCCGCGAGCACCGGCTCTTTGAATTGGGCCAATATGTCTATGATCTGTGCAGGCACGCTGATATCGAGGCCGAAGGTGGTACCCCACCTTTGCATTGAGCTCGAACTCTCTAACGACCAAGCTTCCGCCTCGCCAATTCTCTCGCGCAGCTTCCGCACTTCGCGACATTCGCCCGCCAGATCGATGATCAATCCTGGCCAAAGGCCGGTTGCGTCTGAAAGCCTTGTTCGGTCATCGGCATCAAGCTGAAGCTGTTGCTCTTCAAGCCAATGACGTAGGAACCCGTCACTCCAATGCATTAGAGAGATCCAAGGCAAGTCCGCGTCCCCGCTCTGCTGGTGGTCATTAAGCTGACGCCATAGGGCGGCTGGATCTGCCACGAAGACCACAGAGGCGAACTTGTTGACCGAACGCAGACCGCGCAACTTGGCCTTGGCCTCATCGATCCATCTATCAGTCCAGGGTGCGGTATGCGGAACAACAAATATTGAAACCTGGTCTTTCGGTCGATCAGAAAGCGCCGTTTGAAGTTCACGTCCGAACGCTGCCGCGTCATTGCAATTAGCGAATAGGGCGGGGGCTGCCCCGCTCCCCAAATAGTCCGCCAAGCTGCTATAGACTTGATCGATCCCTGCAGCTGAGGTGCCAGCCACGATTGCAACTTCGTTGGACCGTTGCAGGAGGCGGCTCAGCTGCTGATAGCTGAACACGTTCTTTCGCGGGCTCGACGGATTCTGACGCAGTGGCGGACGGAAAGTAGCGCCCTCAAACTCCACCACCGGCTCCCGCTCCTTGTTCAGCACTGTCTCGATCTCCTCTTGTGTGCCAAGGAGCAGCAGCACATTCGGATTGCGCAACACATAGTTCCCCGAAGTCAGCCGCCGAAGGACGCCCAGTCCGACCATCTCGTCCAACAAGACACGGAAATCGAGCTCGCTCGTATCACGGAAGCCATCTGCCCACCAATGCAGTGCGCCAGCCTGGCGGATAAAGTGCCAAGACTGCCCTTCGGTCTGCGCGTAGTTTCCTCTCAATAGATCAAGCGCCATCGCATACGCAAGCACCTCGTACTTGGGATCGAGCTGAAGCGTGAGCCGGAATTTGGCGCGGATCTCATCCCGAAGCGCCTCGCTGGAATACACCTGCTCGATATCGCGATCATCCACGATGTACCGTGGACCGCCCGCCCGCGCTTTGCTCGCCACCTGGCCAAGTGCGTGGCGCAAGAGATGAGAACAATAGAGTTGGATAAGACTCGGGTAGTAATTCGTCTGCGCCAGAATGCGGATTACGAGTCCTTTCGACTCAAACGCAAAACCTGCCGCCGCCATCGGCTTTCGGATGAGGTCAGCAGCCTCTCGCACATCAATTCCTTCCCTCAGCGGACCGATCTCGATCGGCTCACCAAAGTGTGCGAGAGGATGATTAGGCCGCTCTGTCATTCGGAGCACGTTGTGAAGACCGGCGAAGACGACTTTGAACCGCCGCTGCGTATCGTCCATGAGCTGCTTGATCTTGCGCGTTTCTTCAAAATCGTTACGTCCATCCTGCTCGAAGAACCGATCTGCCTCGTCCATCAGCAGTAGGATTCGCCGATCACCATTCTGCGACAGGAAATCCCGGATTCCCTTGATCACGGCCTCCACGCCTTGCTTCTTGCCGGGAGTGGGAGCAAGCGATTTTGAGTCGAGAACGCCAAGTTCGCGTAGCTTCTCGTGAAGCGTGAGCCAGATCTCACTGGCCGCGAGGCTGACACCGATTCCCTCGGCCCGCAAATCGATCCATTTGGAGAAGTTGCCGTTCCTTGGCCTATGGAAAGACTGCTCCGCGCGTTTCAGCAGCGCGGTCTTGCCCAGCTGTCGTCCGCCGTAGATGAAGCAGCGTCCGTTCAGTCCAAACACAGCATCCAGCTCAGCCGATCGTCCATAGAACATTTCCGGAGGAACCAAGCCTGCTGTTGCATCGTATGGCGAAGTGTAGGCGAACGGTAGCGCGCTATCGAACCAAGCGGCAAGTCGCGATCCAGTGACCGTGAACAAGTAGAACAGCAGCGTCTCGTCTAGGAACACGAACGATCGACGCCGGGCCTTCGCCAGGCGGCTAAGCTCCCGCCACTTACGCTCGGGCTGTCGCCCGAAATACAAAATGATGGCGGGCCGACTGTTGGAGGCATCCCCCACCCAATTCAGGAACTCATCTTCCGTCGGTCGGCCCCACACGCAAATGACGCGGTATCGGCCGTTTGCGAAGGATCCGTACGTCGGAAGAGCGCAGAGGTTGCGGTCGTCGATTACGTTAGCATCGAAGTTCCAGATCTCCCTCCCCGACACGCGTTCTGCGCGTTGAAGCTCGCGTACCGTAAAGCCCAGTCCTGTGAGTAACGTCGACAAGCGTGACTCGACTGCATTCTGCTGCCCTTTCATGTCGGCCCAGGCGCTATACATCTTCGCAGCCATCGTACGGGCCGCGCTGTCGTGCGCATATCTATCCGCGTACGAGGCCAGTGTGCCGTTGATGATCGCAATCTCAATCTGGTCCCGGCGCGTGTTGGACTGAAGCCACGTCTCGATCTTCGTAAGCGCAAGTGGGAAAAAGTCGCCAAATCCCTCGCCGTCTGGCTCGTTGAGCTCTGCGGGCGTCGGCTTCCCCTGTTCGAGCCAATGCAAAAGCTCGTGGGCCCGCGTTACGTCGCCGTCGTCAAGCGCTCGCTCGATGTCCTCCGAGGCGCTTTTGTTTGCCTCGGTTGACGGGATGGCGGCGAGGCCTACGCGCACCTCGGCCTTCTTAGCATCGCGCACTGCCTCAATCTGATCGCGATGCGCCTTGATCGACGCAAGCGTAAGATCGAAGCGTCGCATTTCCTCAAGATGCGCCTCCCATTTTGAAAGTTTACTTTCGATCTGACCGCGATCCGCATCTTGCAAATAGCCATAGGTTGAGCCCACTTCAACCAGTCGCCTACATTCCGCGATCTCTCGCTTTGCCACGGCCTTCCAGCGGTCACGCGCCTGCCTTAGAAGTCCGGGATCCGGCTCTACAAGTCCAGACGAGATCATCATCTCGGCGCCTTGAACATCGCCACGCTCTAGCCGCCTTCGCAGCGCATCAACTGGGCGAAGCACGTTCGTCTCCACGTCTCTCAGAAGCCCCAGCGCAACCGGCGCTTCCAGTTCGGCTACCCAAGCCTCTGCAATTGGAAGCGCTGGAACGAGAAGAAGGTGGCGGCCCAAGATCTCGATCGGCGGCTGTTCGATCTCGCGCAGGGCCTCATCGCTCTCAAATAGCGCGACGAGTCCGCGTACTGCGTGTAGCGCTTGACTTTGCCCAGCTGCAACATGTCCCCACCTGTCATTTTGCGACGCAGTATGAAGCTCCTCTTCCACCTGGGGGAGGCTACTCTTAATGACGCCATGGACCTCCTCGAGGAGCATTCGAAGCCTGTCGCCCCGACCACCAAGGAGTTCAACAAGTCCCAGCCATTGCCTTGGAATGCGAAGAGCCTCATCGATCAGACGAATAAGGTGTTCAAGCGCACCCGAATGAATGTCCTCGCCCCGCAGTCGCTTGAGCGTTTTGCGATCTATGGTGTGGATCAGGCGGGTAACGTGGTCCAGATCCGATAGCTGGCTAATGGCGTCCTTTACCTGGGTCGCGTCTTCGGGGCGGTTCTTCAGCACGGGCGTTAGCAACTGGTCTATGACGCCGCCGGCGCGCACCATGTGCTTCCATACGCTTGTAGCAGGTGCAAATTTGATCGTGTAGTTGGGGGCCTGCTGAGTGATCCAGTCTTCTGCTTCATGCGAGAATGCATCGAGTTCAAGACGGATAGCGGCTTCGCCGCGAGCTTTGCGTAATGCGATTGGCTCGATGCGAAAGCCCATAAGCTTCACGCTCAATGCCTTGATCCTTTGCACCATTTCATAGAGCGCGGGATAATGCCCGTCCTGATGTAGGTACGCCGCAACCGCATGTGCGCCAGTGCTTGGCGCAAGAACCATTGGCCTAAGCGTAGCGGCCACAAGAAGTAAGTTCAGCGAGGCATGCCAGTGCCTTGGCGTTGGGCTCGCATAGTCTTCGCTTTCAAGTTCCGCAAATCGAGCACCGAGCGCGTTCTGGACTGCGCCATCTGGAAGGACCAACGCATCGGAAAGCGCAACAGCTGCTAGCAAGTCCGGGGGCGGGACGCGCGTGTCCGGATACACTTGATCAACCCACTGCGCCGCCTGGAATGCGAGCGATGGATAACCGTCGGACAGGCTGCGCCAGATAGGCCGGCAACGCTCTCCGGCCTCCTCTGAGTAGGTCCCGCCTCGATCCTCGTCGTCATCGGACTCCCGCACGGCAGGCACTTCATCCATCGATGCTTGCGCGCACCTGATCGTGGCAGTGTCACTCGCAAGCGAGTCGGGGTGAGCTTCTCCACTTGAAGAATTTTCGCGATCTGATCCAGAGAGCATCTGCGTTGGCTCGCAGAGGGAATCTGGAAGTTCATCGGTATTGTCCGCTTTCGTCAGATCCTGGGGCGCTTCAGCCACGTGTTCCGCGCCAAGCAGATGCGGCGCCCCAGGCATGTCCTTAGGCAAACCTCGGTCCGTCTCAAATGGCCCTCCGAATGGCGTTGCTGCGTCAAGCAGCGCACTCTGCTTTAGGTGCTGCGTATCTTCTGCTTCAATCTGCAGCCTTCGTGCATCTGTCAGCTGCCGTCGCGCGGCGTTCTTGCCCGTGAATCCAACAGCCGCGCTCAGCGCCTCTTCGGCAATGACCATATCTCGATGCGCATGCGCGTGTACATCGACGGAAGCTACGTAATCTGTCGCAGCATGGTCCGTTCGATCCACAGCACGGACTGCATCCGCCGAGAGCGCAGCCAAGCGATCAGGCGTAAGCGACCCGGCATGTTCAGACTTCCAGCGCGTGTCGATCTGATCGATCAGGTCAGCATCCAGCCAATCGAAGGGTGCATGCTCCGCGAGCGCGATTAGATGGTCGATCAGAGCCCGCTGGCGAGCTTCGAACTGTGCGATCTCATTGATCGCGCGTGCTGGCAGGTCCTTGGCGATTGCCTTGAAATCCGCAGCAAGCGAGCTGAGGTCCAATACCGCGTCTTGCGTCGGCTGGCGGTGGATCTCTTCGGAGATACACTCCAGGCGCGTCAGCAGAGCATCCCAAAGTTCGCCCGAGGCAATAGTTGAAGAAAGGTCGTCCGCGCTGGAACTAGCGCTGGGTGCATCGGCCGCCTCCGGCCCGTCTTGCTTCGCCTCGTGCCCCGACAGAAGCAGACCCAGCTCCGCCGCAGCACCAGGGCAGCGCTCGATCGCATGCCGCACAAACCAACCGGACCAACCGATGGATGACAGCGCGAACACCGCGTTGCAGACAGCAGTACGTCTCGAGGGCTCAAGATCCTGCCAGCTGAGCAAACTCTCAATAATGCGAGGCCACAACATGAATGCATTAAGTCCGGCAGATTTACGAATATTGTGGTTTGCATATAAGCGAGCGCTGATCCTGCTCCACTCGGCGCAACTCTGGGCGAGTGCGGCTTCATCAAAATTGGCGGACATCCATGCAGGATCGAAAGCATCGAGTAGCTGCACTTCAACGCACATCGCGTAATTCATGCTCCCCTTAAGTGCTTTCCCTGCGGCCACCCGCTGCATCAATCCCCAGAAAGTTTGAAACCGGATTTTGGGATCCAAGTAGTTTGTAAGTACAGCCAAGTCCCGCGCACTGATTACGCTTCTCAAGGCTGCTGGGGCCAATTGCGCTGCGCTTTGGACTAATACGACGGACTGCTTGCGCTCGCGATTGAGACCCGCGTGCTCCTGCATAAGCGAAAGCACAGCAACCTTCTTGCTTCGCACGATGAGCAGTGACGCGGGCAGGCCGTGAAGCGGGCCATCAATTTGGGTCTTGGCTTGATCTACATCCATTTCGGGATCAACTCCAGTGCAGAGAATTCTTAACCTATTGGCAGCCAGTACCTATTGGCAGCCGGTCGAGCTGCCCCAGGACAGGCGTTCTTGATTAAAAGGCTTATACGAGAACCGAGAGTATCTTGAACAGGCGGCTTCTTTCAGTGCTACCTCGTATCCGCATGCTTATGGGGCGTTCGGGGCTCTTCCAGTACAGTGTGAAGAAATCTGCCGTTACCGCAGGCGGGGCCCAGCACGCGCACGCTGCAGTGACGGTGGTAGAAGCGGCGCAGCTCCTTTGCCTCGTCGATCGGCCTGCCTTTGGTGGCGAGCGCCATCGCGGCCGGCGATACCCCTTGCCCACCACAGGTCTGTGGGAAGTAGTGTGCACTTGGCTTGTGACGGCCGCGGGGCCTGGAGCGTACTTCGCCGGGATGCCGACGAGCATTGGCTCGACATGCCTCTGGTTGTTCAAGTTGGTGCGGCTGGCACCATTAATTCCAAAACTGTGGGCGAAGACAATAGGAAGTTCGAGCAAGCAGCTCTGATCGGCCTTGGTACGTGGCGCTTCAATGCCGAGTAGACCGCAAAAATCTGTCCGAATGCTCTGATAGATGGACAGTTCGGCGGCAGAAATCCTCAATCGGCGTGCGACGATGGCGTCCGCAGCGCGTTGCACGCCAGCGTCTGCTTGTGTGTTCGCTGAGTCTGACATACGGGCCCCCCTGCGCCTCGCATCCTGCGATAGGTACAGGATACGACAGTTGGCCCTGCGCTGGTACGAGCCGCTCGGTTCGAGATTTGACCATCGCCGTGCCCATTCTCATTCTGACAAGTCGGACAGCTCCAAGGCACCGTTTCAACGATGGAGGCGAACCCACTTTCATCCCGCCAAGATCAGCCGGAGGAGAGGGACGCCCGAACACCTTGGTCGGTGGAATGGGCGCGTTCTTGGAGCCCTAAACTCACCGCGCTAAGGATTTCCGCTTTCGGCCAGTCGCCGTTGCTTGGACGGGACATGGACGCCGTCTGCTTGATCAAGCCGGTTGGGTTTTCAGTCGGCCAGGAGGGGGCACGAGCATCGGAAAAACCGAGCCCAGCGCCTGAATACTCAACTCTGCGCTTTTCTTCCGCGCTTTCGTAGCTGCCTACGGATGCGCTCGGCCTCGTATCGGCGGTTTTGACGGTGGGCGACCCAAACAGCAACAGCCGTCATGGCGACGCAACAGAGGATAACGAGGCCCGCAAAGAGGCTCATTTGCTGAAAAGCAGTCCAACACTCGATAGGGCCCATCGCGACATCCTGATCTAGAGGCGGCACTCAAGCGGAGGAGGTCTCGCATTCAGCCATCTCAGCAGCATCATGGGTTTAAGCTTAGCTCCTGAGGGGCAGGAATGTGCACCTGTTTGCTGCTTAACCTGAGGGCATTTACGGGCTTTATAGATGCAACATGCGGGCAGCATAGCTGCATTGCTGGCATCCTCAATTGGGCGCCCTAGATCGAGCTTGACCCAGTTGAGGGAATCACTTTTCAGGTAGCTCTGGTGACTCGGCCGGCCAATCGGCGATGGCTTGCGCTCGGCGCGTTACTACCGAGCCTCGCTGGTCAGCCCGACAAGGCAGGCAAGCTGGGGACCAGTGCGCAGCGACTCTGATTCAGGCGCGCATTTGTCCCCATAGTTTGTGTAGGTGACTGCTCCCATAGTTTGTGCAATGGGCAGGAACTATGGGGACATGGCTAATATCTCACCCCGTAGTTCCCTGAACCCGCGCTTCATTCATGTACCGGTCAGTTCAATATTCAGGAGCGATTGGGACGGCAAATGAATAATTAACACCTGTCGACCGCCCCTCTCTCCCCTCCCCCGGGGGGCGGCCGACGAAACCAAAATAATTAAAGGTGTGTCCCGATATGAAGACTTCTTTGCTTGCCCTGGGTCTGCTCGCTGCACTGCCGTTCGCTGCTTCGGCAACCGACGGTCTGTCGTACAACTATGTTGAAGGCGGCTACGTGAACACCGATGCCAAGGGTGGCGACGCGGATGGTTGGGCCGTGAAGGGCTCGGTCGCGGTGGCGCCGAACTTCCATGTCTTCGGTGACTACAACGCGCAGGAAACCAAGCGCGGCAGCAATGATGTGGACCA
>Ga0213827_1000238_pt1 | contig 54439 bp, 51 predicted proteins | sample MC6MC0898MG_FD_180669 | JGI IMG/M metagenome (GOLD analysis project Ga0213827, IMG submission 180669) | Enriched soil aggregate microbial communities from Iowa State University, Ames, United States - MC6-MC0898-MG | ecosystem: Environmental > Terrestrial > Soil > Unclassified | place: USA: Iowa...
CGGGCGGCCTTCGTGGGCTTACGCGGCGTCTTGCGTCGTGGTGATGACGCTGCGCGTATGGCTGCTTCTGCGTCAGGTGTCTGACACCCTGGTGAGATTTGCGTCATATGAAGAGCATGTTCCAAGGGTGTCAGACACCGGTGGGAGAGAAGCGTCTTGCGGTGCCCGCCCACGGGCGGCCGCGCGGGCGGCCTTCGTGGGCTTACGCGGCGTCTTGCGTCGTGGTGATGACGCTGCGCGTATGGCTGCTTCTGCGTCAGGTGTCTGACACCCTGGTGAGATTCGCGTCATATGAAGAGCATGTTCCAAGGGTGTCAGACACCGGTGGTGGCAAACGCTCTCGCTACTTCAAGCGTTGCCGGTCCTAATCGTCAATTGAACTCTAGTTCGTGGGCGCTCGTGCCCACGGGGACTGCGGCGTCGGGCGACCTACGAAGACCTACGAAGATCTGACGCAGCCTTGCCGCTATTGCCGTGGGCGCTTCTGCACCGGACCTACGTGTTGTTCGACGGCCTTCCTTGTCATCTTGCCGGCGCTCTCCAAGGCACCGGCGCGTTCCTCGCGCAGACGCCGCAGCACTTCGGTCGGCGCGACGCCGAAGTGTGCCGCAAACTTGCGCTGGAAGGTGCGCCGCGACATGCGGCAGGCGTCCGCCATGTCGTCGACCGACCAGCGCGCCGACAGCCGTGCCTCCATTTTTTCGACCAGTTCGCGGAACGGCGCGGCCACGCGGTCCTGCAGCCGCAGCGTCTGGCTGTACTGGCGCTGGTCGCCGTTGCGGCGCATGAAGACGACCAGCCGCCGCGCGACTTGCTGCGACAGCGCCGCGCCGAAATCGCGCTCGATCAGCGCCAATGCCATGTCGATGCCGGCGGTGACGCCCGCGGAGGTCCAGTATTTGCCGCTTTCGATGAAGATGCGGTCGTCGTCGACGCGAAGGCCGGGGTAAAGCTGGCGCAGACGGTCGGCCGAGCGCCAGTGCGTGGTCACGGCGCGGCCATCCAGCAGGCCGGTGGCGGCCAGCACGAATGCACCCGTGCAGACGCTGCTGGTGCGACGCGTGCCGGCGTCGCGGCGGCGTAGCCAGGCGCGCGTTTCGCCGTGCGCCGCGGCGCGGTCCACGCCGGGGCCGCCGGGCACCAGCAGCATGTCGATGGACTCGTCGCCGTCCGCTTCGAAGGTGCCGTCGACCTGCATGCGCAGCCCCTGTTCCCAGGTGGAAACCACCGGCGATGCCGCGATCGTGTTCAAGACATACAGCTGGCGGCCCGCTTCTTCGTTGGCCGAGCTGAAGGCCTGCCACGGGCCGGCCAGGTCCAGCGGCTGGAAACCGTCATATAGCACGAACATCACGCGTTGTGGCGCGATTGGCGCGCTTTCTGGCGCACCGCGCGGCGCGCGTTCGCCTATGCTGGGCTCTGGCGTTTTCATGGGAGCAACGTCATGCAAGTAAATATCGTCTTGTTCGAAGGGCTGACCCAGCTCGATATGACTGGGCCGTACGAGGTGCTGGCGAACGCGCCGGACTTCACCGTGGATTTTGTCGCAAAAACGATGGAACCGGTGCGGTGCGATCGGGGATTGCGCTTCGTGCCCACGCAGACGATCGACTCGGCGCCGCCTTGCGACCTGCTGGTCGTGCCGGGCGGACCGGGCACAGACGACGCCATTGTCGATCCGGCGTGGGTGGACTTCACGCGCCGGCAGGGGCAGGGCGCCAAGTACCTGTTCGGTATCTGCACGGGCTCGCTGCTGCTAGGCGCGGCCGGGCTGCTGCGGGGCAAGCGGGCGTCCAGCCACTGGCGCGCGCGCGAACTGTTGGCCCGCTTCGGGGCCACGCCGAGCGACGAGCGCCTGTGCGTGGACGGCAATGTGTTCACGGCCGGCGGCGTGACGTCGGGAATCGACATGGGGTTGAAGGTGGTGGCGTCGCTATGCGGCGAGGACGTCGCCAAGCTGATCCAGTTGCAGATCGAATACGATCCGAAGCCGCCGTTTCCGGGCGGCACGCCCAAGACGTCCGAGCCGGCCATTGTGGAGCGCTATCTGGCGATGTCGCAGGCGCGTTTCGAGCGGCGCAGCGCTTTGGTGGACCGGGCGGCGGCGGTCATGCCGTGAGGTGACGAGCCTTATCGGCCCAGGTGATCCAGCGGCAGGGGACTTTGCGGCTTAACCGTCTGGATCGCGAAGTTGCTGCGGATATCTTTGACGCCCGGCAGTTTCAGCAGGGTATGCAGCAGGAAATGCTCATACCCGCGCAGATCGGGCACCACGACCTGCAACAGAAAGTCGGATTCGCCGGACACGAGGTGCGCGGCGATCACCTCCGGTAGCGCGCTGACCTCGTTGCGGAACATCTCGGCGTCCCGTTCGTGGTGGCGCTCGACCTTCACGCCCACGAACACCGTCAAACCCAATCCGACCTCGTGCGGATCGAGGCGCGCTTCGTAGCCCTGGATGACGCCGGCTTCCTCCATCATCCGCACGCGGCGCAGGCAGGGCGACGGAGACAGACCGATCTGGTCCGCGAGCTCCACGTTGGTGAGCCGGCCGTTCTTCTGCAATGCCTCCAGAATGCGGCGGTCGTAGGCGTCAAGTTGGCGTTTTGGCATGGATGTATGGAATTCGAGTTTTGATTGGCGTGTTGTGCCAGGAATGGTATCCAAGTTGGCAAGAATGGCAAGCACATGCCAGCCCCTTTTTTCTAGAATCTCGCCATTGAAAACTTGTGGTGGAGCGCGGTCATGGCCGATATGGCGTTGTTTCTCGGGGCCCTGCTGATCGTGTACGTGGTGCCCGGGCCAGACATGATCCTGCTGTTGGAAACCGGTCTGCTGCGCGGCCGCGGGCAGGCGCTGGCGGTGGCGGCGGGCTTGGCGATTGCACGCGCGGCGCACGTGACGCTGGCTGCGCTGGGTCTGGCAGCCTTGTTCAAGACCCACCCGTGGGCGTTCGACGCGGCGCGCACGGTGGGCGGTTGCTATCTGGTGTGGCTGGGGATCCGTCTGCTGCGCGCGCCGCTGGCGATTCCGCCCTTGAACGGCGAGGTCGCGCCGCGGCATGCGGGCTGGGGGCCCGCGCTGATGAGCGGGGTGCTCACCAACGTGCTCAACCCCAAGGCGCTGCTGTTCTGCTCGGTGCTCCTGCCGCAGTTCGTGTCCCCCGAGCGCGGCCCGATCGGCCAGCAGTTCGCCGTGCTGGGCGTCATCCTCGTCGGTTTGGGCCTGACGTTCGACGTGCTGTGCGCGCTGGCGGGCGGCGCGGTAGGCCGCTGGATGTCGGCAAGCCCGCGTGCGCAGAAGATTCAGGGCCTGGTCTTCGGCACCGCGCTGATCGGCTTCGGCCTGCGCCTGACATTCGCCAACCGTCCGGGCTGACGGGCGCGGCAACTTGCCAGGTGTCTGACACCCGTGATTTTTGAGGTGTCTGACACCCTGGGGAAGTGATCGGCAGTTTGCGGGTGCATCTCAGAGGGTGTCAGACACCGGGACCGGAGCAACTTGCTGGGTGACTGACGCCCTGACGTTGGTTCTGTAGGACCCAATGAGGTGTCAGACACCCGTGATTTTTAAGGTGTCTGACACCCTGGGGAAGTGATCGGCAGTTTGCGGCTGCATCTCAGAGGGTGTCAGACACCGGTCCAATGCGGCGAACCGCCAACAAGAAAGGCCCGGCGCGCACTTGCGCCGGGCCTTGTTGCTTCGCACCGCGCCAGCGTTACTTGCCGAAGGCGAACGAAGCTGTGTCGACTTCGTCGGTCTTGGCGGGCGGCGGGACGGCGCCGTCTTCCAGGAGTTCCGCCGGATCCAGGCCCTTGGTCAGTTCCAGCGCCTGGCGCTCGAAGAGCCGCCGGTACAGGCCCCCCTTCAGGCGGATCAGCGCGTCGTGGCTGCCTTCCTCGATGACGCGGCCATGGTCCATCACCAGCAGGCGGTCCAGGGCGCGGACCGTCGACAGACGGTGCGCCACGACCAGCGTCGTGCGGCCTTCCATCAGGCGGTCCATCGCGCGCTGGATCAGGACCTCGCTTTCGCTGTCCAGGCTGGACGTGGCTTCGTCCAGGATCAGGATCGGCGCGTCGGCCAGGAACGCCCGCGCAATCGCCACGCGCTGGCGTTCGCCGCCCGACAGCTTCACGCCGCGTTCACCGACCAGCGTCTCGTATCCCTTGGGCAGCGCCATGATGAAGTCATGCGCGCTGGCCAGCCGGGCCGCCTGCTCGATGTCCGCCTGCGATGCGCCCGGGCGGGCATAGGCGATGTTTTCCGCCAGCGTGCGGTGAAACAGCACAGGCTCCTGCTGCACGATCGCGATCTGGCCGCGCAGCGACGCCTGTTTCACCTGGGCGATGTCCTGCCCGTCGATGGTGATGCGGCCACCGTTCACGTCATACAGGCGCTGGATCAGCTTGATGAACGTCGTCTTGCCCGATCCCGAGTGGCCGACCAGGCCCACCCGTTCGCCCGGCGCGATGCGCACCGAGAACCGGTCGTACAGCGCGACATTGTGCGCGCCATAGCGGAACGTCACGTCCTCGAAGCGGATCTCGCCCGCGGTCACCGCGATGTCGCCCGCGCCCGGCCGGTCCTCAACCCCCAGCGGCTGCTTTTCCAGCGACACCAGTTCTTCCATGTCGTTGACCGAGCGCTGCAGGTTGCGGATGTGCATGCCCACGTCGCGCAGATAGCCCTGCAGGACAAAGAACATGGTCAGCGTGAAGGTGATGTCGCCCACGCTGGCCTGATTGCGCGACCACAGCAGCAGCGACGCGCCCAGGATCGAGGCCTGCATGGCGACCAGCATCGCGCCCTGGATGCCGCCGTTGAATGTGGCACGGATCCAGGTGCGGCGCGTGCGCCGTCGCCACTTGTCGATGACGCGGTCAAGGCGTGCCTCTTCACGCGTTTCCGCGCCAAAGGCCTTGACCACCGCGTTGCAGCTGACGGCATCGGCCAGCGCCCCGCCCATGCGCGTGTCCCAGGCATTGCCCAGCCGTGCCGCAGGCGCCACGTACGCCAGCGACAACGTCGCGGTGACGGCGATGTAGAGCACCGAGCCGAGGCCCACGACCAGCCCCATCAGTGGCCAATGCGCGCCCAGCAACGCGGTCGCGCCCACCAGCATGACCACCGACGGCAGCAGCGCCACCACAAGCGTGTCGTTCAAGAGGTCCACCGCCCACATGCCGCGCGTGATCTTGCGCACCGTCGAGCCGGCGAAGCTGTTGGCGTGCCAGTCGGTGGAAAACCGCTGCACGCGGTAGAAGGCATTGGAGGCGATGCCGTTCATCATCTTCAGCGTGAAGGTGATGATGTTCTGGAAGACGGCCTGGCGCAGCAGCGTCCCGCCCACGCCCAGCGCGACCAGCAGCCAGAAGGCCGTGATGGCGGCGTTCCAGGCAAGCTGGTCGCCGGCCGCGCCCGACGCCACCGCGTCGACCAGGCGGCCGGCGTACATCGGGGTCAGCACGTCGGCCACGGCAGACAGCAGCGCCAGCGCCACGATCACCACGATGCGCAGCGGTTGCCGGCCCCAATAGCGGAAGGTAAAGCCCAGGACATCCTTGAAGGCCTGTCCTCGAAAGTCGATTTTTTTTCTAGCCATTGCCATGGCCTGGCGGGATAGGGCTCGCCAGGTTCCTTGAAAGGAAAGAGGGAAAACACGCCGTGCGCCGAAAAGGGCGCGGGCAACTGCGTTAGGGGTTCAGATGGGCACGGCGGACCGGTCGCCAGGTAAGGAACTGGCGATGGGGCCGCGCGGGCGACGACTTAATGGCGTCGCGGGGACACGCGCGGGACGGCGTTGGGCATGGGGTACATCATGCGGCCTCCCTGTCGGTGGGTGAGGGGAAAAAAAAGGAATGGGCGAGAGGCCCGAATTGCCGATTCTATCGAAGTGATGTAGGCGAATCAACGGGCCGCGCGTGGGGACGGAATGCGATGTCGGTTTTTTTCAACGCGGCGGATGCGGCGAGGCCGCGCTAACCGGGCAGCGACGCCGCGCCAGCAGCCGCGTAGCCGCCCTGATGGCTTGCCAGCCGCGCATACACCCCTTGCTTGCGTAGCAACTGGTCATGCGTGCCGGACTCGGCCAGCGTGCCGCGGTCCAGCACCAGGATCAGATCGGCATCGCGAATCGTGGACAGGCGGTGCGCAATCACGAGCGTCGTGCGGTGGCGCATCAGCACGTCCAGCGCGCCGCGCACCTGCATTTCCGACAGCGTGTCCAGATGTGAGGTGGCTTCGTCCAGGATTAGCACCGGCGCGTTCTTCAAGAAGGCGCGCGCAATCGAGATGCGCTGGCGCTGGCCGCCCGACAACTGCATGCCGCGTTCGCCCACACGTGTGGCGAGCCCTTCGGGCAGACGCTGCACGAAGTCGGCCAGCGCCGCCTGCTCCAGCGCGCGCATCAGGTCTTCGCGGCTGGCCTCGGGGCGCGCAAGGCGGATGTTGCCTTCGAGCGTGTCGTTGAACAGATAGGTGTCCTGCGTGACCAGCGCGACGCGCTCGCGCAGGCCGTCGAGCTGGAGCTGGCGAACGTCTACGCCGTCCAGCTTGACCGCGCCCTCGCGCGGATCCCAGAAGCGGAGCAACAGGCTGGCGACGGTGCTCTTGCCCGCGCCCGAGGCGCCGACAATGGCCACCGTGGCGCCGGCGGGCGCCGTGAAGCTAAGGTGGCGCAGCGTGTCCTGGCGCTTGCCGGGGTAGGCGAAGCTGACGCGCTCGAAGGTGAGCGACAGGCCGTGCGGCGCCACCGGCGCGGGCAGGGGACCGTCAACGACCGGTTCGGGTTCGTTGGCCACCACGTGCAGTCGGCGCGTGGCGGCAATGGTGTCGGCCAGTTGCCGGCTGACCTGCGAGATCTCGGATACGGGCAGGAACGTCGCCAGCGCGATCAGCACCAGCAACGGCAGCATGCCGGCCGGCAGCGCACCGGCCTGCACCTGCAGCGCGCCCACGACGGCCACGGCAAGTCCGCCCAGACCCATCGCGATTTCAAACCACGCGGTCTGACGAGACAGGTCGCGCAGGATGGCAAGACGCCGCGCGCGATAGTGATCGGCCACCCTCAGGAACTGATCGCGGCGCCGGCCCGTCGCCTGGAAGGCGGTCAGGTCGGCCAGGCCCTGGATGGTGTCGGTGGTGTGGGCGCTCATTTCGCCCAGCGCCTCGCGCGCCTTGTCGCCCAGGGCGTCGACGCGGCGCCGGCCTCGCACGGGGGAGACCAGCGCATAGGCCAGGAACGGCAGCAGCGCCAGCGCCACCGGCCAGCTGTAGAACGCGAGAAAACCCAGCACGGACAGCGGCACCAGCACGGACACGATGGCCGGCGCGATGGTGTGCGCGTAGAAATACTCGACCATCTCCACGTCCTGCGTGGCCAGCGCAACCAGATCGCCCGAGCGGCGTTGCAGCAGGTACGCGGGCGCCAGCCGTTCGAGCTTGTCGTAGAGCTTGACGCGCATGTCTGCGAGGAGCTGATAGGCCATCGCATGCGCCAGCCACGATTCCAGCCAATGGAAAAGGGCGGCCAGCGGTGCGGCGATCAGCAGGCCGACGATCAGCGCGGTGGTGTCGCCGCCATCGCGAATGGCGGCCACGATCAGGGCGCTGAACACGCCCACGCCGATGAAGGCGGCGACACGCGCCACGCCCAGCAGAATGGTCGCGATAAGCGTGCCGCGCCACGGCCGCACTACCGACAGCAGGGTGCCCAACGTGGCGCGCCAGCCGACCTGGTCGGCATCGGCATCGAGCAGCCGCAAGGCAGGGCCGGGGGCGTTGCCGTCGTCGGGTTCAGCGGGCGTATTGCCCGAGGCCTGCTGCGCCGCGGGGGGCGAGCCGGCGGCCGGGTTGCGGTGCGCGGCCGCCTGTTCGTGCATCAGGCGGTAGTACAGCCCTTGCTTGCGCATCAGGTCGGCATGCGGTCCGGCTTCGGCTACGCGGCCTTGGTCCAGCACCAGGATGCGGTCGGCGCCGATCACGCTGGCCAGCCGGTGCGCCAGGATCAGCGTTGTGCGGCCGGCCATGAGGCGGTCCAGCGCCTGCTGGATCAGCGCCTCGTTCTCGGTGTCCACCGACGACAGCGCCTCGTCAAGGATCAGGATGGGCGCGTCGCGCAGCAGGGCGCGGGCGATCGCCACGCGCTGGCGCTGGCCGCCCGACAATTGCAGGCCGCGCTCGCCAATGCGCGTGGCGTAGCCGTCGGGCAGCGCCATGATGAAGTCGTCGATGTTCGCGGCGCGGGCGGCGGCGCGGACTTCGTCGGGCGTCGCGTCGGGCCGGCCCAGGCGCAGGTTGTCGTCGATGGTGCCGTGAAACAGCGTGATGTCCTGGCTGACCAGCGCGATGTGCGACAAGAGAAACTGGGGGTCCAGCGCGTTGACGTCGTGCCCGCCCACGCGGACCGCGCCCGATTGCGGCACGCATTCGCGCAGCAGCAGCCGCACGATGGTGGATTTGCCGGCGCCGCTGGGGCCGACGACGCCGACCCGTTCGCCCGCCGCGATGCGGAACGCCAGGCCCCGGTGGGCGGCGCGTTCGGGTGTGTACGAGAACGCGACGTCGTCAAATTCGATGGTGGGCGCCAGGCGCGCAGGGCCCGCTTGCGCGGCGCGGGTGTCGGGGGCGGGCGTCAGCGGCTGCGCGTCCATCAGCGCGTGGATGCTGGCGGCGGCCGACTGGCCCAGCATGCCCCGGTGCAGCACCGCGCGCAGGTCGCGCAGCGGGCGGAAGATCTCGGTGCCCGCCATCAGGACGATCAAGAGCGCCTCGACGCTCATGTCGCCCGTGGTCACGCGCCAGGCACCCAGCGTCAGCGCCAGCGCGGCGCCCAGTGCCACCCCCAGGTCGCTGATGCCGCGTGTCAGCAGGCTGACGGACAGCACCCAGAACGTGTTGTCGGACAGGCTGCGCGCGCGGGCGGCCAACCGTTCGCCCCAGGCCTTGCCCTGGCCATACGACTTGAGCGTGGGCAGGCCCTGCACGGCGTCCAGGAACTCTTCGCCAAATTCATTGAGCGACCGGCTGCGCGCCAGGCTGGCACGGCGGTCCAGCATGTGTACGGCCATCGGCCCGAATAGCGCGAAGAGCGCGGCGGCCAGGAAGACGAGGGCGGTCGGCACGTCCCAGAACGCGATGACGGCAAAGATCGCAAAGGGCGCGGCCGCGGCGATGGCGACCTGCGGCAGGTATTGTCCAAAGAAGGTCTGCAACTGCTCGACGCCGTCCACCACGGTCAGCATGACGCCGCCCGTGCGCTGGCTGGCAAACCAGGCCGGCCCCAGCGCGACGATGCGGTCGTACAGCCGCGCGCGCAGGGTGTGCTGGATGGCGGCGGACGTGCGGTTGGCCTGCACCGTGCGCCAGTCGTCCAGCAACGCCCGCAGCAGCACCATGGCGGCCACGCACAGCGCCGGCGTCGCCCATTGCTGCCACGGCGCCCCGTCGAACACGCGCGCGAGCAACTGGCCCAGAAACACATACCGCGCAATCCCGGCCGCCAGGGCCAACAGGCCCAGGAAAATGCCGCCCGCCATGCCGGCGCGCAGACCCGCGGTCAGGCGCCACAGCCTCGAATCGAAATACATAGCATTACTCCATCCAGAGCCTGCATCGTCCCCGATCCGGTGCGCGCGCGAAAGCGATGAATTTTCAATCAAGGGTTGAGATAAACTCAACCGATGTCCGATTCCTCTACCCGCACGCCGCCGCTGGCCGCCCTGCGCGCCTTCGAAGCCGTGGCCCGCCTGGGCAGCCTGAGCCGCGCGGCCGCCGAACTGAACGTCACGAAAAGCGCCGTCAGCCATCAATTGCGGGCGCTGGAGGCGGATCTGGGCGCGCCTCTGCTGCGCCGGGGCGGCACCGTGCGGCGCGCCGAGACCACGGAAGCGGGCGCCGCGTTGCTGGCTTCCGTACAACAGGCCTTGACCCTACTGGAGACCGCTTGCCGCAACGTGCGGGCCAGCGCCCGCGGCAAGCGGCGCTACACGCTGAATGTGTCCGCCAACCCGTCGCTGGCCGCCCTATGGCTGGCGCCGCGCATCGGCCGCTTTATCGAACTGCATCCGGACATCGACATCCAGGTGTACCTGCACGCCAGCCAGGATCCGGCCTGGAAGACCCAGGATATCGACCTGGCGTTCCTGCACGTGCGGGCGATGGGGCCGCACATTGCCGCGCCTGGCGACATTCCGCTGATGACGGAAACCGTGGTGCCGGTATGCTGCCCGGCGCTGGTGGCCGAGGCCGACCGCAACGACCCGCGCGTGTTCCTGCGCCACCGCTGGCTGGAAGAAAAGCACATCGACAGCCCCGAAACCGACTGGCGCACGTGGCGGCCGCGGCTGGGTCTGGCGGCGGATGACTGGCAGGATCCGATGGTGCTGAGCGGTCTGAGCACCGTGGTGGCCGCCGCGGCGGCGGGCGTTGGCATCGCGCTGGGCCGCGCGCCGCTGATCGACGAAGACCTGGCCAGCGGCCGGCTGGTGCCATTGACCCCGCATCTGCGCATGCCGGGCTCGTGGGGCTATGTCATGCGCATCCACGCCAACCGGCCGATGGATCCGTCATTGCCCGCGCTGGTGGAGTTTCTATCCGAGGAAGGGCGAAGCACGGGTGCGTGGCAGCGTCCGGGCGACGCATCCGGCGGCGTTGCCGCGCAGCAAACCACGCCATGGGGAGCCCGATGAACCGGGTCATGCCCAACGTCACGCAGCGCCGGACACGGGGAACGCCGTTATTGGCGCCGCTGTTCGCACCCTTGCTGGCCGCCGTGGCGCTGGGCCTTGCGGTGGCCCCCTCCGACGTCCCGGCGCGGGACACCGCCGCCCAAGACCTCCGATCCGCCGAAGCCGAGGCCCGCGCGCAGGGCGTGGCTCCGCCCGGCATGCCCTGCGGGGACTTTCTGCAGGCGTTGGGGCGAAAGCCCGCCCATGTCGAGTACCTGGGGTGCGAGCTGCACGATGACCGGCAGGCCAAACCCATGATCGCGCGCTACCAGGTGATCGGCGCCCACGCGGCGGCGGCGCACGCCCAGCTCAGCGAAGCGTTCGGCCTGCCGCCGCTGCTATACGTCTGCTGCGGTTGGGAAACCGCGCCGCATTCCTGGCGCGGCGGACAGGACGGCCTGCAATACGGCCTGGGCATGGGGGTGGAAACGCCGCGCTATCCCAGCGACGAGTGGGGCAGGATTCCCGCTTTCAGCATCACGGTCACGCTGTACACCGACGTCATCTAGGCCGAGCACGCGCTTGCGTTAATCCCCGGCCAGCTCCATGCTGCGCGTCACTTCCTCCTGCACGCGTTCCCAGATCGCCCGTTTCAGTTCCACAAAGCGCGGCGACAGCTGCACGTCGGCGCTGCGCGGATGCGGCAGGTCGTTCTGGATGTCCTGCACGATGCGGCCGGGCTTGGAACCCATGACGGCCATGCGCGTCGACAGGGTCAGGGCCTCGTCGATGGAGTGCGTGATGAAGACGATGGTCTTGCCGCTTTGCTCGTAGATCGACAGCAACTGGTCTTGCAGCACTTGCCGGGTCATGGCGTCCAGCGCCGCGAACGGCTCGTCGAACAGCATCACGTCCGGGTCGTTGGCCAGCACGCGCGCGATGGACACGCGCTGCTTCATCCCGCCCGACAGCGCGTGCGGGAACTTGTCCGCCGCGTGCTTCAGGCCCACCATCTCGATGAATTTGCGGGCGATCGGGGCGCGTTCCTGGCGCGACATGCCGCGCATCTTCAGGCCGAACTCGACGTTTTCCTGCACCGTGCGCCACGGAAACAGCGCGTACTGCTGGAACACCATGCCGCAGGCCGCGGTCACATCGGTGACCTTTTTGCCGTTGATTTCCACCGATCCCGTGTTGGGCGTGATGAAGCCCGCCATAAGGTTCAGCAGCGTCGACTTGCCGCAGCCCGAGGCGCCCAGCAGCACCAGGAATTCCCCGCGCTTGACCTCCAGGTTGACCTTGTCCAGCACGGGCACTTCGCCATAGGCCTTGGAGACGTCCGTCAGCCGGATCATCGTGTCGTTCATCGCTGCCATGCCAGCACCCATCGTTCAAGAAGCCGCAAACACAGATCGGTCACCAGCACGGTGAAACTGATCAGCACCATGCCCAGCACCACGGTGTCGGTCTGGAAGAATTCCTTGCCGTTCATGATCATGAAGCCCAGGCCTTCCTTGGACGCCACCAGCTCGGCCGAGATCACGCAGGTCCACGACAGACCCAGAATGATCTTCATGCCCGACAGGATCTGCGGCAGACAGCCCGGAAACAGCACCTCGCGCATGACCTGCCAGCGGTTGGCGCCCAGGTTGCGCGCGGCGCGCACCAGCACCGGGTCGATGCTGCGCGAGGCCTCCATCACGTACAGCAAAGCGGGCACGAACGACCCCATGAACACGATGCTGTACTTCTGCGTTTCGGTGATGCCGAACCACAGCAGCGACAGCGGAATCCAGCTCATGGACGGCAGGGGACGCAGGAACTAGATGATGGGATCGAAGACGGCGCGCGCCACCTTCGACGTGCCCAGCAGGATACCCAGCGGAATCGCCACGATCACCGCGGCCAGAAAGCCCACCATGACGCGGCGCGTGGACGCAAGCACGTTGTAGAACAGCGTGCCCTGGTCGGATAGGGATAGCGCGCGCGCCAGGACCTGGGACGGCGCGGGCAGGAAGATGGGGTCGACCGCGCCGGCGCGGCACAGGCCTTCCCACATCAGCAGAAAACCCAGCAGCGAGAACACGCTGACCCAGAGCAGGCGTGTTTCGCGGGATGACGAACGTGTGGACATAGGCAGCTGTCCCGAACTCAGAGGTACGCGGACTGGACCCAGTCCTTGACGGTGGGCGCGCGGTCGATCTGCTTGAGCGACACCAGCATCTCGGCCAGCTTCTGCATGCCGTTCACGAAGTTGCCGGGTTCGATCATCAGCGCCTTCTGGTCTTCGGCGGAATACCACTGCGTCTGCTTTATGACGGCAAGCTGCTCGTCCTTGGACAGGCCGGTCAGCTCCAGCAGCACGCCGGCCGCTTCCTCGGGCTGGTTCGTCAGCATGGCGTTGGCCTGGAACACCGCCTGCAGGAACTTGCGCACGGCGTCCGGGTTCTCCTTGCCCAGCTTGGCATGCGTCAGCAGCACGTCCGGCCCGGGGGTGATGGCGTACTGCTTGTAAAGCGAGAACGCGGTGTCGTCCAGCAGCACATGCGTGCCCGGCACGGCCTTGATGCGGTCAAACGCGGGCGTCCAGGCCACGGCCGCGTCGATCTGGCTGCCCTGGTAGGCCGACAGCAGGTTGGTCGCGGGCAGGTTGATGATGGAGACGTCGCGGTCGGGGTTCAGGCCCGCCTGGCGCAGCACGTCCAGCAGCAGCACGTGGGCGCTGGAGGCGTACGTGACGCCGATCTTCTTGCCCTTCAGGTCGGCAACGGACTTGACGTTGTCGCGCACCAGCACGCCTTCGGCGCGGCCGAAGTTGTTGGGGGTGGCAATGACCTGGAACTGGCGCGCGCCCGCGGCCATCAGCGCCAGCGACGACACCACGCCGGTGCCCGCCAGGTCGACATTGCCCGCCATCACCGCGCTCATGCGGTCCGACGATGTGGCAAAGCTCTGCCACTTGATGTCCAGACCCTGCTTGGCAAAGAGGCCCGTCTTCATCGCGATGTAGGCGGAGTAATGGCCCAGCCAGGCCGAGCCGCCATAGGTGTAGGACGCGCCTGCGGCGCGGCCGATCATCGGAAAGCCCAGGGCGCTTGCGCCCGCAAGTGCAGCGGTGCGCACCAGCATGGCGCGGCGATTCATGTTCATATTTTTCCCCTACTTGAATGTAGATTGACCGATAGATTCCATGTCGCCAGCACTCTGGGGTGCGGCAGGCAAGACTTTCGCCCGATCGCCCGGCGGCGGCATGAATATAAGGAACGGCGATGGTCAACATCAGCGGCGCTTAAAGAGCCGCACTTCTACAAGGGGAGACCCGTTCGGGCCGCGCAAGGAGGCGGCCCGGTGTGGTGCCGCGCGCGTCAGATGCCCTGGCCGCCCGACACCTCGATGCGCTGGGCGTTGACCCATCGGTTGTCTTCGGACAGCAGGCTGGCGATCATCGGCCCGATATCGTCGGCCACGCCCACGCGGCCTAGCGCGGTCATGTCCGCGAAGGCCTTGTTGAATTCGGGCGTGTCGCGCACTGCACCGCCCAGAAAGTCCGTTTCGATGGCGCCCGGCGCCACAGCGTTGACGGCGATGCCGCGGTGGCCGAGTTCCTTGGCCAGGTAGACCGTCAGCACCTCGACGGCGCCCTTGGCCGCCGCATACGCGGCCCAGCCCGGCGCCGACACGCGCGTCAGGCCGCTGGACAGGTTCACGATGCGGCCGCCGTCGGACAGCAGCGGCAGGAGGCTTTGCGTCAGAAAGAACACGCCCTTGAAGTGCACGTCGATCAGCTTGTCGAACGCTGCCACGCTCATGTCGGCAATCGGCGCCATGTCGCCATGTCCCGCGTTGTTGACCAGGTGATCGAAGGTGTCACGCTGCCACGTTTGGGCCAGCGCCGTCCGCAGCCGCGCGACGAAGTCTGGAAAGGCGGCCACATTGCCCGCATCCAGCTGCAGCGCCACGGCCTTGCCGCCCAGCCGCTCGATCTCGGCGACGACTTCGTCGGCCTGCGCCGCGCGGCTCTGGTAGGTGATGACGACGTCGTTGCCTCTGCGGGCGAGGGCCAGGGCGGCGCTGCGGCCCAGGCCGCGGCTCGAACCGGTGACAAGAGAAATCGTGCTCATGAAAAGGCTCCTTGGTGGTGTTCGGTGAGGGTTCATTCTGTGGCGGATGCACCGGATCGCCTTTGCCTGAACCTGGGCGTTGTTGGCCTGATCCTCCAAATGAGCGTCCCGGCGCGCGGGAACCCATTACGATGGCCCGGTGGCAAACCCTTGGTGATCCCTCCCCATGACCGACACGTTGCTCAACGACACCTTGCGCGCCGCCGCGAGCCGTTACGCGCAAGCCCACGCCGGCCCGGCGGGCGTGGCACAAACGCCCATTCCGGGGTTGGCCGTCATCCGTGCGTTGCAGCCCACCGGGCTGGACTACGCGATCTCGCGGCCGCTCGCGTGCCTGGTGCTGCAGGGCGCCAAGCGCGTGGCGCTCGGCGCGAACACGTTCGACTTCAGTGCGGGCGATTCGCTGCTGATCACGGCCGATGTGCCCACTGTCAGCCAGATCACGCGGGCCAGCCCCGGAGAGCCGTACTGTTCGCTGGTACTGGACCTGGATCTGGCCGTGATTGGCGACTTGGCCCTGGAAATGAAGCTGGGGCCGGTGGACCCGGGCGCGCCCGTCCGGGTGGAACAGACCGACGCCGAGGTCACCGACGCCGCGCTGCGCCTGATGCGCCTGGTCGAACGGCCGTCGGCGTTGCCGGTCCTGCAGGCGCAGCTGGTGCGGGAAATGCACTATTGGCTGCTGACCGGCCGCCACGGGCAGGCGATCCGCCAGCTTGGCTGGCCGGGCAGCGCCGCCCAGCGCATTGCACGCGCGGTCGCGGTGCTTCGCGCCGAGTTTGCGCAGCCGCTGCCGGTCGAGCGGCTGGCGGCGGCGGCCGGCATGAGCCCGTCGTCGTTCCACCAGCACTTTCGGGCGGCCACGTCGCTGTCGCCGTTGCAGTTCCAGAAGCAGCTGCGCCTGATCGAGGCGCGCCGGCTGATGACCGCCGAAGGCGCGACGGCCAGCAGCGCGGCGTTTGCGGTGGGCTATGAAAGCGCCCAGCAGTTCACCCGCGAGTACCGGCGGATGTTCGGCCTGCCGCCGGGCAAGGACGCCGAGGCGATCCGAGGCGCGGTTGGCGCGGCCGCCTGATCGCGGGCTCACCTTTCCAGAACGCTTTTATTAAGTATTCGCGGCGCTTATATTGCGGCGGCTCCGAAAAGGCGGGTCCACACTCGCCGCACTTGTCCTTGGAGCCTTGTCGTGAAAAGTTATGACGTGATCGTGATTGGTGCCGGCGTGATCGGCAGTTCGGTGGCGTTTCACCTGGCCGAACTCGGCGCGAAGAACGTGCTGGTGCTGGACCGCGAGACCATCGGCGCGGGCACTACGTCGCAGTCGTCCGGCATCCTGCGCACGCACTATTCCGTGCGCGAGAACGTGGAGCTGGCCCAGCGTTCTTGGAGCGTGTTCAACAATTTTGCCAGCTATCTGGGCGACGAAGAGGCCTCGTGCGGCCTGGTCAAATGCGGCTACCTGATCACCGCCGCCGACGACGACAAGCTGGAACCGCTGCGCGGCGCGCTGGCCCAGCAAGCGGCGCAGGGCATCGCGCTGGAATTGCTGAATGCCGCGCAGGCGCGCGAGCTGCTGCCCATCGCGTCCTTCGACAACGCTGCGCTGATCGGCTATGAGCCGGAGGCGGGCTTTGCCGACGCGTATCTGGTGGCCACCAGCTTCGCGCGCGGCGCCCGTCGCCGCGGCGTCACCATCCGCGAAAACGTCAACGTCCAGCGCCTGATCATCGACAACGGCCGCGTGACGGGCGTGGTGACATCCGAAGGCGACTACAGCGCGCCGCTCGTCATCAGCACGCAGAACATCTGGACACCGGAGCTTGCCGGCTGGACGGGCGTCGCCATGCCCGTCGTGCCGGAGCGCCATGCCGTGCTGGCGCTGGAGTGCGAGGCTGCGCCTTACACGTATTCGATGCCGGTCTTCAAGGACCTGGCCTCGCCCGGCATGCTGTATTGCCGCAGCTACGGCGGCAACCAGATGCTGGTCAGTGAAGGAATTGTCGGCGAGGCGCTGCAAAAGAGCGATGCTGAGCAGGGTGATATTCCGCTGGACTACGTGGCCGAGGTGGGCGCGCAGGTGGCGGACCGCTTCCCCGCGTATGAGACCGCCGGGCTGGCGTCTTCCTGGACCGGCGTCTACGACGTGACGCCCGACTGGAACCCCGTGCTGGGCCGCGTGCCGGGCGTCGAAGGGTTGATCGTGGGCTTTGGGTTCTCGGGTCACGGCTTCAAGCTGTCGCCCACGGTGGGCCGCGTGCTGGCGCAAGAGGCCCTGGGCCTGGCGACCGACGTGTCGCTTACGCCTTATGAATTGGGGCGCTTTCAGCGCGGCGCGCTCTTGACCGGGAAGTACGGCCTTGGCGCAGTTTCCTGATTCGCGCGGTCCGGTGCGCGCCAGCTGGCTCGCGTTGCCGCCTGAGCCGTGGAAGAACGGAGGAGGCGTCACGCGCACGCTGGCGGCCGATCCGGCTGGACGGTGGCGCGTGAGCATCGCCGATATCGAACGCGACGGACCGTATTCGCGCTTTCCGGGGTTTGACCGCGTGTCGGTCGTGCTGGCGGGCGAGGGGGTGATGCTGCAAGGCGAGGGTGTCGCCGTGGCATTGCGGCCCTGCGAGCCGGCTGCGTTTGGCGGCGACGCGTTGCTGCAATCGACCTTGGTCGGCGGAGCCGTGCGGGTGCTGAATCTCTTTGTCTTGCGTGGTGCTGCGGTGGCATCGGTGACGTGTTCGGACGTGGCGTCCGGTTGCTGCGAGGTCGGTTCGCTGCCGGCCGGCGCGGACGGGCGCGACGTCACGCGGCTCGTGGTGACGTCGGAGGAATACCAGATGTCGCGCGGCGCCAACCCCCGCACTGCAGCCACGCAAAGCGACTTCGCCGTGATCCTGGACATCACCGTCCAGGGAAGCGTCCCGAACTGACCAACCTGCAGCCGTCCCCGCCACGACGCGGGAACGGCCGTTGATTCCTTTCACTCAGGAGTGTTTCCATGAAGGTACTTGCCGCGGTCAAGCGCGTGGTTGACTACAACGTCAACGTGCGCGTCAAGGCCGACCAGAGCGGCGTGGACATCGGCAACGTCAAGATGTCGATGAACCCGTTCGATGAAATCGCCGTCGAGGCGGCCGTGCGCCTGAAAGAGCAGGGCGCGGCTGCCGAGGTCGTGGCCGTGTCTTGCGGCACGGCGCAGTCGCAGGAGACGTTGCGCACGGCGCTGGCCATCGGCGCCGACCGTGGCGTGCTGGTGCAGACGGATGCCGCGTTGCAGCCGCTGGAAGTCGCCAAGCTGCTGCGCGCCGTCGTGGACAAGGAAGCGCCCGCGCTGGTGATCCTGGGCAAGCAGGCCATCGACGACGACGCCTGCCAGACCGGCCAGATGCTGGCGGCCCTGCTAGGCTGGCCGCAGGCCACCAACGCCAGCGCCATCGCCATCGGCGAAGGCACGGCGCGCGTCACGCGCGAGGTGGACGGCGGCCTGGAAGTGGTGGAACTGACGCTGCCCGCCATCGTCACGGCGGACCTGCGCCTGAACGAACCGCGCTACGTCACGTTGCCCAACATCATGAAGGCCAAGAAAAAGCCGTTGGACGTGGAAACGCCGGACGCGCTGGGTGTGGATCCCGTGTCCCGCCTGCAAACGCTGCGCGTCGAGGAACCGGCGGCGCGCGCGCCCGGCATCAAGGTCGCCGACGTGGCCGCGCTGGTCGACAAACTGAAGAACGAAGCCAAGGTGATCTGATGACTGTCCTCGTTATTGCCGAACACGATAATCGGGCGCTGAACGGCGCCACACTCAACGCCATCGCCGCTGCTGCCCGGCTGGCCATGCCGATCCACGTGCTGATCGCGGGCGGGGACGCGCAGCCGGTGGCCGAGGCCGCTGCGCGGGTGGCCGGGGTGGAAAAGGTGCTGCTGGCGCAGGCGCCGCAGCTTGCCGACGGCCTGCCGGAAACCGTGGCCGCGCAGGCGGTGGCGGTTGCCGCTGGGTATTCGCACGTCTTCCTGGCCGCGACGGCGCAGGGCAAGGGCGTGGCGCCGCGCATTGCCGCCTTGCTCGACGTGGCGCAGGTCTCGGACGTCATCGAGGTGCTGGCGCCTGATACGTTCAAGCGTCCGATCTATGCCGGCAACGCGATCGCGACGCTCAAGAGCGGCTATCCGGTGGTCGTGGCCACGATCCGCCCCACGGCCTTTGACGCGGTGTCAGCCGAGGGCGGCAGCGCCACGGTGGAAGCGGTCGAGGCCGTGGCGGGGGCGGGCTTGTCGCGCTTCATCAGCCGCGAGATCGCGGTGTCCGAACGCCCCGACTTGGGCGGCGCGCGCGCGGTGGTGTCGGGCGGACGCGGCCTGGGCAGCGCGGAAAACTTCAAGCTGCTGGATCCGCTGGCCGAAAAGCTGGGCGCGGCGCTGGGCGCCTCGCGCGCGGCCGTCGACGCGGGCTATGCGCCCAACGACTGGCAGGTTGGCCAGACCGGCAAGATCGTCGCGCCGGAACTGTACGTGGCCGTCGGGATCTCGGGCGCCATCCAGCATCTGGCGGGAATGAAGGACTCCAAGGTCATCGTCGCCATCAACAAGGACGGCGATGCGCCGATCTTCGGCGTGGCGGACTACGGTCTGGTCGGCGACCTGTTCGAGGCCGTGCCGGCGCTGACGTCGTCGCTGTCGTGAGGGTGGGGCGTTAGCGCCGCAGGCTGCGCCACAGCGTGGCCGGCGGCAGCCCCAGCGCCGGGGCAAGTTCCTTCTGGATCAAGCGCTCCATGGCCATCAGGATCACGTCGCGTGCTTCAGAGGGCAGCTTGCCCACCTCCTGCTGGCGCGCGGCCAGATACAGCGTGCGCGACAGGGCGGGATCGTCGGCCCGCGTCGCGCCCAGGAAGGGCGCGAGCGGCAGCACGCGCAACTGGTCCAGGAAATGGCGCGACTGCCAGATGCACAGCGGCGTGCTGATGCCAAAGCCCAGCCCGGCCGTGACCAGGCTGAGCAACGGATCGGTATTGTCGAATTCGTAAGTGCGCTCGATCATCACGCCGTGTGACTCGACCAGCCGGTCGATCTCGGCGCCGATGAACGAGCGCGCGCTGTAGCGGATGAACTGGGCGCGCTGGCCCAGTTCCTTCAACGTGTCGATCCGGTCCATGCTCATCGAGCGCGGCACGATCAGCACGTAGGGTTCGCTGAACAGGCTGTATTTGCGGATAGTGGGCTTGCCCGCCGACGCGCTGGTGGTGACGACGAGGTCCAGTTGCCGGTCTTCGAGCTGCTTGTCCAGCACGGGCGTGATGCCCGACCACAGCCGGATCTGGCGCGACGCGCCGGACAGGCCGTGGATCAGCGTTGGCCCCAGCGTGCCGGCAAACGAGTCCACGCAGCCGAAGCGCACGATGTTGCGCTTGGCCCGGCTAAGGTTGCGCACGCTTTCGGTCATGTCGCCGGCCTGCGCCAGCAGCCGCGCCGCGTGTTCAAAAAGCAGCTCGCCCGCCGGCGTGGGCCGGGCGGGGCGGGTGCTGCGGTCCAGCAGTTCGGTCGACATGGCGGCTTCAAGCTGCTTGATCCGCTGCGACACCGCCGCCTGCGAAAATCCCAGCAGTCGCGCCGCACCCGAGACCGACGCCGCTTCCACCACGGCTACCCACGTCAACAGCAGGTTCCATTCTGGATAATTTTCCGTGCTGCTGAACGAAAAACGGTTCATGGCGTGGGCATCCGGCGGCGTTTGGAATGGGCTTAGCGCTGGCGCGCGGTGGTCTGGCGCAACGCAGCGGTCACCATGCCTTCGACCACCGGAATGACCTTGCCTGCCAGATCGGGGCGATAGCCGTACGGGTGCGTTTCGTCCATGTAGGTGGACTGGCACATTTCGAGCTGGATGGCGTGGACGTTGTCGGCCGGCGAACCGTAGTGACGCGTGATGTAGCCGCCCTTGAAGCGGCCATTGACGGCCCAGGTGTAATCCGTGCAGCCGTTCAACTGCTCATGCACGGCGGCCAGGATGTCGGGCGCGCAGGAGGCGCCGTCGGACGTGCCGATGTTCAGGTCGGGCAGCTTGCCCTCGAATAGGCGCGGCAGGACGCTGGCGATCGAGTGCGCTTCCCACAGCAGCACCGTGCCGTGCTCGGCCTTGATGCGGTCGATTTCCTCGCGCAGCTTGGCGTGATACGGCTTCCAGTACGCGTCCAGGCGCTGGGCGCGCTCCGCGTCGGTCAGCACGGCGTCGTTCTGGTACAGCGCATCGCCGCGAAACGCCTGGGTGGGACACAGGCCGGTTTTGGTCTGCCCAGGGTACAGGCTTTCGTCGTTGGGCGGTCGGTTCAGGTCGACGACGTAACGCGAATAGCGCGCGCCCAGCACGGACGCGCCCAGCGCCTGGGCGAACTGATACAGGGTGTCCAGATGCCAGTCGGTGTCGCCGGATTGCAGGGCAACATCGGTCATATGCGGACGCTGCGCGTCGGGGATCTGGCTGCCGAGGTGGGGAATGGAGATCAGCAGCGGGGCGGTGCCGCGGCTGAATTGATAGAGGTCGGTCAAGAGGAAACTCCGGGTGGCAATGGCAATGCGCCGCGGCAAAGCCGCAGGCAGCGGGCGCTTGTATGCTAGGCAGCGCGGCCCGCTGCGGGAATTGCATCAGTTTAATGGATGCTGATGATTAGCCAAGCCGATGCTGGACGCGTTGGCCGCAGGGCGTTCACCGTGGGCCGCGTGCCGGATCGGCCGCTTGGCCGTGGCTCGTTGACGGAATTACCGGGCCGCGTGAGGTAGAGTAGACGGCGCGCATACTTTAGCGAGCGGTCATGATCGATGAACTGATTCAACTGGGCAAGCTCGTCAGCCTGGGTCTGGCGCTCATGCTGCCGCTGGCCAATCCGCTGACGTCCATGACGCTGCTGCTGTCGCTCGGCCAGCAGATTCCGTTCAAGGAACGGCAGAAGCAGGTGACCCAGGCGGCGTTCTACGTTGTCGGCATCATGCTGGTGACGTATTACGCTGGCGCGCTGCTGATGCACACCTTCGGCATTTCCATTCCCGGGCTGCGCATCGCGGGTGGGCTGATCGTGGTCAGCATCGGCTTCAGCATGCTGTTTCCGTCGGACCAGCCGCGCGCGCTGGAGGCCGAAGCCGCGGCCGACGCGCTCGCGCGCCCAAGCCCCAACATCGCCTTCGTGCCGCTGGCGTTGCCGGGCACGGCGGGGCCCGGCACGATTGCGATGATCATCAGCGGCGCGTCGTCGGTCGATACGGCCATCGCACCTGACTATGCGCGCTGGGTGGTGGCCGTGACCCCGGTCATCGTGTTTTCGCTGCTGGGGCTGCTGTTCTGGATCTGCCTGCATTTTGCGGGCCGCATCGTTGCCGTGATCGGCAAGAGCGGCGTCGAGGCCATTTCGCGCGTCATGGGCTTTCTGCTGGTCTGCATGGGCGTGCAGTTCGTGATCAACGGCGTGCTGGAGATCGTGGGCAAATACCCCAATCTGTAGGGCGCTACACCGCGTAGGCGTGCAGCAGCATGTTCACGCCATAGCGGCAGGTGGCAAGCAGGCTGGCCGGCGGACCGTCGGCATGCCCGCCATCCAGGCGTGCGTGAAACGCCAGCCCGTTGATCATGTTGCCCAGCGTCAACGCGGCCTGGCGCAGATCGTCGATCTTGAGTTCGCCGCGGTCGCACGCCTGGCGCAGGCACTGTTCCAACGGCGCATGCACCTGCCGGTCGACCGCCTCGCGCAGCGACGCCGCCAGTTGCGGCATGCGATGGCATTCTGCCAACAGCAGCCGGTGCAGGGCCACGGATTTGGGCTGGACCGCGTAAGTCAGCAGGCGCACCGCCAGCGCGTGCAGGGCGGGGCCCACGGGCTGATCGGGCGGCGGATCCACGAAGACCGTGGCTCGCATCTTGTCCAGCTCATGCTGCAGCACCGCCGCCAGCAGGCCTTCCTTGTTGCCGAACAGTTGATAGGCCGTGGCGGCCGAGCCGCCGGCCTCGCGCACGACCTGCTGGATGGAGGTCTGCGCATACCCGTTATCCAGCAGCGATTGCGTGGCAGCCTCGAGCAGGCGCAGCCGCCGGGCGGCGCCTCTTGGGGTCAGCGGGCGGGACGCCGGCTGGATGGGTGGTGTCATGAGCCCTCTCGATGTCGCGCGTTGCGCAGGATATCTTATGGGATTCGTAAAAATGTAATGTAGAGTACATTACATTATTGTGGTTCCGCCGCGCACCTGTTAGTCCGTCGCGCGGCGCCGTGGTTTTTAGCGTGTGCGACATCATGATTGACGACAAGGTTTTGCAGCTTGCGGCAGCCCGCGAGTCCTCCTCGGCGCCCGGTCGGGTCCGCAGGCCAGCACCATGCACTGCCGACGCAGCGCGCGGGAACGTGTCGTGATGTCCTGGTTGCTGTGCATCGCCGTGGGGTTGGGGCTGGCCGGCTTGGTCACCGCCTTGATGCACCAGCCTGGCGTCTGGCTGTATGACTGGGTTGCGACCCGCGCGCGTCACGCCCGACCGGCCACCCGGGCGCCGCTGCCGGACGCCAAGCGTGAGCCGCTGACGCAGCCGTGAATCGGCTTCAACGTCCCGGCCGCGCCAATCCCAGATGCCCGCGCAGCGTGGCGTGTTCGTAGTCTTTACGGAACAGCCCGCGCTGTTGCAGCACCGGCACCACCTGCTCCACGAAGTCGTCGATGCCGCCCGGCAGCGACGGGGGCATCAGGTTGAAGCCATCGGCGCCTTCGTTCCTGAACCAGTGTTCCATCCGGTCAGCGATCTGCTCCGGCGTGCCCACCATCGTGCAATGTCCGCCGCCCGCGGCCAGCCGGCCAAGCAATTGGCGCACGGTGGGCTGTTCGGTTTCGATGATGCGCAGGATGGTCCCGTAACGGCCCTTGGGGCCGGTGAACGCGGACAACGGGGGCAGGGGCGGCACGGGCGCGTCCAGTTCCCAGCCCGAACAATCCTGCAAGACGAACGTGCCCAGTTGGCGCAATGAGGCGTCCGCGGGCAGCAGCTCGTCCAGTTCGCGCTGCTTGGCGCGGGCTTCGGCCTCGGTCGAGCCGACATAGGTCACGAGGCCCGGCATGATCGGCACAAAGGCGTCGCGGCCCGCCGCCCGCACGCGCTGCTTGATGTCGCGGTAGTAGGACTGCGCGGCCGGCAGGTCGTAGGCCACCGCATAGATGGCTTCCGCGCGGCGCGCCGCCAGATCGCGGCCCTGGTCCGAGGCGCCCGCCTGGAACAGCACCGGATGCCCTTGCGGCGGACGCGGCACCGTGAGCGGGCCGTCCACCAGGAAATGCTCGCCATGATGGTCTATCTTGTGCAGGCGGTCCGGCACGCCGAAGTGGCCGTTGCGGTCGATGACCAGCGCGTCGTCGTCCCACGAGTCGAAGAGCCGCAGCGCGACGTCGACAAATTCCTCGGCGCGGGCGTAGCGCCAGTCGTGGCCGGGCATGGCTTCGTAGCCGTGGTTGCGCGCTTCGGCATCGAACATCGACGTCACCACGTTCCAGCCCATGCGGCCCCCGGAAATGTGGTCCAGCGAGGCCACCATGCGCGCCGCATGAAATGGCGTGAAGAACGTGCTGGACACCGTGCTGATCAGGCCGATGCGCGAGGTGGCGCGGGCGATCGCCGCCATCGTGGTGAGGGGTTCAAGATACCAGCGCGGACCGTCGCCGATGTTGTCCATCGACTGGCCGTCGGCAAAGAAAATGGCGTCCAGCTTGCCGCGCTCGGCCGTGCGGGCCAGGTTTTCGTAGTAGCTGATGTCGCCCAGCCGCTCGGCCGCCGAGTCCGGGTGGCGCCAGGCCGCGCGATGGTGGCCGCAGCCGAAAATGAACAGGTTCAGGTGCATCATGGCGATCAGCTCGTCGATTGCGTCATCAGTTGCGTCATCAATGCCGCGTCCGGCACGCCCTCGGGTGCCGCAAGCGGGCGAACTTAGCATAAAACCGGGCGCCGGGCGGCGCCTTCCCCGCTGCGCGTTGACATCGCCGCGCCGCTCTCCTAACCTTGCGGCAATTCCTGGGGGAGCCCTGTATGGGCTGAGATTCCGCGTCAACGCGGTAACCCTTTGAACCTGATCCGGGTAATGCCGGCGAAGGGAAGGACTCCGCAAGTCTCGCGCGCCCTCCCTGATTCCATTCATCTTGCGGCCTCCCTGTTGGCGGGCCGCCGCGTTACGCGTCCGGCCCCAGGCCGCGCGCGGGAGGACCGACCTTCATGTTGACCCAAACCACCGCCCTGATATGGCTGCTGCTGTTCTCGGGCGGCTTCGCCCTGGCCAGCGTGCTGTACACGCGGCGCAAGCGCAGCACCCTGGAAGACTACATCGTCGCGCGCAACAGCCAGGGGTCCTTTGGCACGATCCTCACGCTGATGGCGTCCACGCTGGGCGCATGGATTCTTTTTTCGCCGGCGCAGGCCGCCACATGGGGCGGCCTGGCCGCCGTGATCGGCTACGCGCTGGGGTCGATGTCGCCGCGCCTGGTGATGATTCCGCTGGGACGGCGCATGCGCGAGCTGATTCCGCACGGCCACACGCTGACGGAATTTCTGATGGCGCGCTACGGCCGGCCCATGTATGGCCTGGCGCTTTTCATCATGCTGTTCTACCTGTTCATCGCGCTCTCGGCAGAGGTCACGGCCATTGCCAAGCTGGTCGCGATGCTGGCGCCCGTGCCTCTGTGGGCCACCGCGGCCATCGTGATGGGGACGACCTTGCTCTACACCACCTACGGCGGCCTGCGCTCGTCCATCTTCACCGATCAGGTGCAGATGATGATCATCGTGCCGCTGCTGGTGGTGCTGTGCGTCGTGGGCTGGCAGGCGGCGGGCGGCACGTTGCCGACCATTCAAGCGCTGCAGGCCAAGGCCCCGCAGTTGCTGGATCTGACCGACCCGGTGGGCGTGAAGGCCGGGCTGACGTTCTTTGTCGCCATCCTCTTGACCGGCATCTTCCACCAGGGCAACTGGCAGCGCATCTACGCCGCTCGAGACACCCGCACCATGCGCAACGGTTTTCTGCTGGGCGGCGTGCTGGTGGCGCCGTTCATCTTTCTGATGGGGCTGTTCGGCCTTGCCTTCGTCGGCTTGGCGCCCGAGGGCGACAGCTCGATTGCGCTGTTCAGCGTGATCATGCCGCACGCCCCGGCGTGGTTCGTCATCGCCCTGATCCCGCTGGGCCTGTCGCTGGTCATGAGCACCGCCGACACCGCCATCAGCGCGGTGTCCAGCATCATCGCGGTGGACCTGCGCCGCCTGATGCCGAACGCTGGCGGCGCCACCATGAAGCGCCTGGCGCGCTGGCTGGTGCTGCTGATGGCGATCCCCGTGATGATCGTGGCGTCGCAAGGCTACAGCGTGCTGTACCTGTTCCTGCTGGCCGACCTGCTGTGCTCGGCCGCCGCCTTCCCGGTGTTCTATGGGCTGTTCAGCCGCAAACACGATGGTTTCACCGCGACCACGGCCACCATCACGGGGCTGATCGCCGGGCTGTTCTTCTTCCCCGCGCCGGGGGACAAGCCGACGTTCCTGCTGGAATCGTTCTTGCTGGCGGCGTTTGTGCCGGTGGTGACGACGGTGCTGATCCGGCTGGTGATGCGCGGACGGAAAGAGTTTGATTTCTCGACGCTGAGCGCGGCGGTGCGGAGGTTGGATAAGGAGACGATTTGAGGTGGGGCGCGGTTTAAGACTGCGCCTTGTTCGGATGCCCATGCAGCATCCGAATTCCTCTACCCTTAAACGTCGTTCCAGGGATTGATCACAGCGACGTCAGCGGCCTTGAAGGGGGCCGTATCGCGGCTGGCGACGATCATGCCGCGCGTTGCGGCCGTTGCCGCGATGTAGCCGTCGGCTGCGCTGATGGCTTTACCCGCTTTGCGCGCCTTTGCCATCAAATGGGAATAGGCGCCCGAAGCCTCCAGGTCGAATGGCAGGATGCGCCCGAAGAATGCTGGCAGCAATTCTTTTTCCAACAGCCGGCAAAAGTGATCGCGTCGCTTGCTTGACGGCATGACCGACAATCCAAGTCGCAGTTCCGCGATGGTGATGGCCGATATGAAAAGTGTCTCAGAGTTCTGGGCATCTATCCACTGCATCACTTGTGCGGAGGGGTGTGGCTTCCAGGCTTCCGAAATGACGTTGGTATCAAGAACGATCATTCAAAATCCATCGGCTTGGCAGGTCTCTTGTCGCGGACCCCGTTGATGGATTCAACCTCTGCTTCGCTCAGGGGGCCGGCTTTCTGGGCGAAGGACGCTAATAGAGAGCCAATCTTGAGGCGCCCCTCGGGGCGTGCTGCCTGTTCGAGAATGGCGCGAACTTCTGCTTCGGTGCTTCGGCCATGCTTGGCGGCGCGGGCACGCAACGCGCGGTGCACTTCGTCGGGAATATTGCGGACGGTGATCGAGGCCATGATGTGGAACCTCTCGGCGTGAATTGATGTCATTTTATTGATTTGATATCACCGTCACAAGTTTGTCTGTCCGGAAACGGGGTGGGTCTCTCGCGGATGCCCAAGTGGATACAAGCGTTGATGAGATTCAGCGCTGGCGCGCGGAGGTCGCCGGTTGGAGATGCGGCGCGCGGCGCTGCCGCTGAATATGCCTCGATGGTGTGCTCTGTCTAAGAAGCGCGCTACGCGACGGCTTGAAAAATCAGACGAAGCGACAGAAAGGCGGGGTCTCAGGCGATAGCGTGCTGAAGACGGTGCGAAGGGGGAGCCAGGCGGAACTCCCGGCTTAAACTCGCAGATTGTCCGAAATTTGCCTACAAATTTCGGACACCCCTCAATGTGGGAAGGATGATTCGGGGGACACTGCATGGAATCAGCCCAGAGGTCCGGAAATTTGCGTGTAGCGCGCTTCGGTTTGAATACCAAAGGCCGCGATCTTGCCGTCGGCGACATTCATGGACATTTCGGCCGGCTTGAAGCCGCACTTGCCGCAGCCAGGTTTTCCCCCGAGCGTGACCGCTTGTTCTCCGTCGGCGATCTTGTCGATCGTGGGCCAGAGTCCGCCGAGGTGCTGGCCTGGCTACAGCGCCCCTGGTTTCACGCGATCTGCGGGAATCACGACCTCATGACGTGGCGGCGTGCCATGAACAATCCGATTCCCGACGTGGATCATCGCGTCCATGGCGGCGAATGGCTGGATGCGTGCGACAGCGACACCCAGGCCCGCATCGGCGCCCGCTTGAATGCCTTGCCGTTGGCCATCGAGGTGGAAACGCCGGACGGTGTCGTCGGTCTGGTGCATGCCGACTTTCCCTATGACGATTGGCAGGCCATCCATGGCGCCGCCTTCAGTCTGGAGGATGAAGATGCGTGCCTGTGGTCCATCGACCGCTATCGAATGCAATATGCGAAGCCTGTCCGAAACGTCCGTGCGGTGGTCCATGGACACATGACGCTTCGCAAGCCGGCGCAACTGGGCAATGTGTATTACATCGACACGGGGGGATGGCAGGACGGCGGCGAGTTCACGCTGCTGGACCTGCATGCGTTGAAGCCTTGTCGCTGAAACGGCTAAGCACCGCCCCGCCTGCCGTTCAAATATTGCCGTTCCACAGGCGGGTCGTAGGTTCCACATGCGGGCCGCAGTCATCCAGCCCGCAGTCACCCAGCCCGTAGAAACAAAAAAGCCTTGGCACACAAAAGTGTCCAAGGCTTTTCCGTCTGGAATTTGGTGGAGCGGAGGAGGATCGAACTCCCGACCTTCGCATTGCGAACGCGACGCTCTCCCAGCTGAGCTACCGCCCCAAATCAAGCAAGACCAGAAATATACAGGAATTCCCCCCGGCTGCGCAACACGCGCCGGAGCCGAAAATTTTCAGACGAATGCGAGCGTGGCAATGACCGGCGCGTGGTCCGATGGTTGCTCGTTGCGGCGGGGTTCCTTGTCGATGACGCAGGCGGTGCAGCGCTTGACCAAGGGAGCGGAAAGCAGCACGTGGTCGATGCGCAGGCCGGCATTGCGGCGGAAGGCAAACTGGCGGTAATCCCACCAGCTGAAGGACTTTTCCGGCTGCTCGAACAGGCGGAACGAGTCGGTCAGGCCCAGGTCGATCAGCGAGCGCAGCGCCTGGCGTTCGGGTTCGGACACCAGGACCTGGCCTTCCCACTTTTCGGGGTTGTGCACGTCTTCGTCGGCGGGCGCGACGTTGTAGTCGCCCAGCACGGCCAGGCGGGGGAATTGCTTGATCTCTTCGGCCAGCCATTTGCGCATGGCTTCGAACCATTCCAGCTTGTACGCGTACTTGTCGGACCCGACCGACTGGCCGTTGGGGCAGTAGGCGCAGACGACGCGCACGTCGCCCTCGGGGCTGGGGAAGGTCAGGGCCAGGACGCGCTGCTGCGGGTCTTCAAAGCCGGGGATGTTGCGCACCATCGTCGTGCCGGGCACGCGCGAGATGATGGCGACGCCGTTGTAGGTTTTCTGGCCGGCCCAGACGGCGTGGTAGCCGGCTTCCTTGAATGCCGCCTCGGGGAACTTGTCGTCCGTGAGCTTGAGCTCCTGGATGCACAGAACGTCGACGGGATTGGCGGCGAGCCAGTCGAGGACCTGTTGCAGGCGCACGTTCAGGGAGTTGACGTTCCAGGTGGCGAGTTTCATGGTTTGGTACTTGAATCCAGAGCAGATCAGGGCGGCAAGACCGTCCCCGGCAGAGGGGGCAATGATACCGCGCCGCCATAGGTGTCTGACACCTTGGGGAGGTGACCGTCAGTTCGTGGCAGCGTCTCAGCGGGTGTCAGACACCGACCAGCGTAGCTCCGCGCAAGGTGTCTGACACCCTGCGGAGACGATCGTCAGTTTGTGGCTGCGTCTCAGCGGGTGTCAGACACCGCCCAGCGTAGCTCCGCCACCGCTGCAAGGTATCTGACACCCACAAGCAAAAACCCCGATTCCTGCGAATCGGGGTTTTTCTTTTACTACTCACTGATGTGATTGAACTCGACCGATCCCGGCTCGATTCCGCCGCGCCGCAGGCGGCCGTCAACGTCCTCCGGATTTCCGCTCGCCGCGTCCGCCGCCGGCAAATCCAGCCAATTCGCCAGTTCCTGCTTTGCCTGATGCGTCTCGGATATCCCGCCATTGACCAGCGCCACGCCGTCGCTGCCGTCGAGCTTTCGATAACTGATCTGTGTCTTCATCTTGCCTCCTGGGTTGCGGTGGATTTGCCGGTCCACCGTAACACACGACGCATCGTCGTCACCCGGGGAGCAACCCGGATTTGGCGGTCAGCCCTTGACCAAGCCGCCATCCACAATCAAGTTCTGCCCGGTCACCGCACGCGACCAGGGGCTGGCAAAGAACAGCACCGCGTCGGCGAACTGCTCAGGCGTGGTGACTTCGCGCAGCGGGGTGCCGGCGGCGATCATGTCGAAGACGGCGTCGGGCGTGGCGGCCGAGGCGTCGGTGGTGCGCAGCAGGCCACCGGACACCATGTTGACGGTGATGCCGTCCGCGCCCAGCTCGTGGGACAGGGTGCGGGTGAAGGCGAGCAGCGCGGCCTTGGCGGCGGTGTAGTCGTGGTACGGCACGACCGGGTTCTGGACCAGGTTGGTGCCGACGTTGATGATGCGGCCGCCGCCGGCGGCGCGCATGCCGGGCAGGGCGGCTTGCGTGGTGTTCAGGGCGGCGCGCACGCTGCCTTCGAGCTGGGCGTTCATCTGCGCCCAGTCCAGCGTGTCGGCGTGGGGGCGGGCGTCGCCGTTGAACTGGAAGGCGGGCAAGGCGTTGTTGACGATCGTGCTGACCGGCTGGCCGAAGTGCTGGCTGGCGCGGGCAACCAGGGCGGCGACGGCGGCGGGGTCGCGCACGTCGGCCTGCGCGGCCAGGGCGCGGTCCGGGGCGGTCGCTGCAAGGGCCTGCGCGCGTTCCGCGCTGTTCAGGTAGTTGATGACGACCTTGGCGCCTTCACGCAGAAAGGCCTGCGCGATAGCCGCGCCCAGGCCGCGGCTGGCGCCGGTGACGATGACGAGTTGCTGATTCAGGTTCAGTTGCGGGCGTTGCGATGACATGACGGTACGGCTTCCTGCTCAATGTTCCGAGCCGCTGTTGAGCATGCGGCTGCGGGCTTTTTCAATATGGGCGCGCATGACGTTGCGCGCGCCCTCGGCGTCCTGATCTCGGATCAGTTGATAGATGTGGCGGTGTTCGTCGATGGCGGCGCGCGTGCGCTTCCAGGGTTCGCTGTGGACCAGATGGCGCATGACGTTCACGGCGTGGCTCACGTCGTATTCCAGCGACTTGAGCACCTGCACGAAGCGCTGGTTGCCGGTAGCCGTGGCAATGGCGCGGTGAAAACCGTAGTCATGATGGTGGGCAATGGCGCCCGATGCGTCGGCTTCTTCGTAGCCGGTCAGCATGCGGTCCATTTCCTGCAGATCCTCAGGCGTGCGGCGCAGCGCGGCCAGGTGTGCGCATTCGGGCTCGATCACCATGCGCAGTTCCAGCCCTTCCAGAATGTGGCCGACGCGGCGCGCGGGGTCCACCGCGGGCATGCCGCCCATCAGGTCAGGCTTGGACTTCACGTAGGTGCCGGACCCGCGGATCGAGTCCACGAGCTGGTCTTCACGCAACCGGTCCAGCGCCTGGCGCACGACGGGCCGCGACACTTCAAATAGCGCAGCCAGTTCCAGTTCGGTCGGCAGCTTGTTGCCGGGGGCGATCTTGCCGGTGGCGATCGCGTAGAACAGGCTTTCGTAGACGCGCTCGGCAAAACGCTCGGCGCGGACATAGCCCAGGCCGGACGCCACCTCGGCCAGCACGTCCAGTTCGGGACGGGGGCGGGTGGCCGCGGCCAGCAGCGATTCAAGCTGCGGGTCACGTACGTTGCTCATCGGACGCGCTCCTGTGAAGTGGGGACGGTTGTCATGCGGCATGACTAACCAGCGGGGTGCTAAGCCCCTGAATTATTAGGGATAACCCGATCATCCAGAAAAATATCCTGAAGGTTGGGATTAAAGCTGTCATTCCAATTGACAAGTTGCGAGGGGCTCCCGTACCTTGCCATTCAACCCCCCAACCGGCCGTTCGGCCGCTACTTTACTCCGCACATCGTGACTCAGAAGAACTTTATCGCCAACCAATGGGTGGCTGCGGCCACCGGTGAAACCATTCCCGTCCTGAACCCGTCCGATGGCAAGCCATTCGAGGAACTGGCCCGCTCGAACGAGGCCGACGTGGACCGTGCCGTGCAGGCCGCGCGCCAGGCCTTCGAGGGCGAGTGGGGCCAGATGGCGCCCGCCGTCCGCAGCCGCTTGCTGATGAAGATTGCGTTTGCGCTGCTGGACCGCCAGGAGGAACTGGCGCAACTGGAATCGGCCGACACGGGCAAGCCCATCAAGCAGGCGCGCGCCGACGCCGCCGCCGTGGCGCGCTATTTCGAGTTCTATGCCGGCGCGGTCGACAAGCTGCACGGCGAGACCATTCCCTATACGCCGGGCTTCACCGTGCTGACGGTGCGCGAGCCGCACGGCGTCACCGGCCACATCGTGCCGTGGAACTATCCGCTGCAGATCTTCGGCCGCAGCGTCGGCGCGGCATTGGCCGCGGGCAATGCCTGCGTGGTCAAGCCCGCCGAAGACGCCTGCCTGTCGCTCCTGAAGCTGGCCGAGATCGCCGCCGAAGTCGGCCTGCCCGCCGGCGCGCTGAACATCGTCACGGGCTACGGCCATGAGGCGGGCGCCGCGCTGTCCGCGCATCCGGGCATCGACCACATCTCGTTCACGGGCTCGCCGCAGACCGGCAAGATGGTGGCGCATGCCGCGGCCGAGAACCACGTACCCGTCACGCTGGAACTGGGCGGCAAGTCGCCGCAGATCGTATTTGACGACGCCGACCTGGACGCCGCGATGCCGGTGCTGCTGGGCGCCATCATCCAGAACGCGGGCCAGACGTGCTCGGCTGGCAGCCGCGTGCTGATCCAGCGCGGCGTTTACGAAACCGTGCTCAAGCGCCTGTCGGAAGCGTTTTCCGCCACGGTGACCGGCCCGGCCGCGGCCGATCTGGATGTCGGTCCGCTGATCAACGCGCGCCAGCAGGACCGCGTGCGCGGTTTCCTGGCCGAAGCCGAAGCGCAAGGCATGAAGGTCGCCGCGCGCGGCAAGCTGAAGGACGGCACGCCGGAAGCCGGCTTCTACCAGCCGCCCGTCCTGTTCCGCGACGTGCCGCCCGACAGCCGCCTCGCGCAGGAAGAAGTGTTCGGTCCGGTGCTGGCCGCCATGGTGTTCGACACCGAGGAAGAAGCGCTGGAAATCGCCAACGGCACGCTGTATGGCCTGGTGGCGGGCGTGTGGACCCGCGACGGCGGCCGTCAGATGCGCCTGGCCCGCAAGCTGCGCGCCGGCCAGGTGTTCGTCAACAACTACGGCGCGGGCGGCGGCGTGGAACTGCCGTTCGGCGGTTCGCGCCAGTCGGGCTACGGCCGCGAGAAGGGCTTTGAGGCGCTGTACGGCTTCACCTCCCTGAAGACCATCGCGATCCGCCACTGATCCTGCGGCCCCCGGCAAGGACCCGGACAAAATATCGGTTAACGTTGATGTTTTGCTTCCGGGGCCTGCCGCCCCGCATTCAGGATCCGTATGTTCACCGGTATTGTTCAAGGCACCGCGAAGATCGCCAAGATCGCGGATCGCGAAGGCCTGCGCACCTTCACGCTGGATTTCCCCCCTGGTTTCTGCACTGACCTGGCCATCGGCGCCAGCGTGTCGACCGACGGCGTCTGCCTGACCGTCACGGAAATCCTGTCCGAAAACCAGGCCACGTTCGACGTGATGCTGCAAAGCCTGGCGATCACCACGCTGGGCAGTTATGGCGAGGGCGACAGCGCCAACGTCGAGCGCGCGGCCAAGGACGGTGCCGAGATCGGCGGCCATCCGTTGTCGGGCCACGTGGACTTCACGTCGCAGGTGCTGATGGTGAAGTCCTCGGACACCAACCGCCTGATGCGCTTCAGCATCCCCGAGGCCTTCCGCAAATACGTGTTCGCCAAGGGCTATATCGCCATCAACGGCGCCAGCCTGACCGTGTCGGAAGTGAACCGCGCCGAAGGCTGGTTCGAGGTCTGGCTGATCCCCGAGACACGCCGCATGACGGTCTTCGAGGACAAGCAGGTGGGCGACGCGGTCAACATCGAGATCGAGCGCAGCACGCAGGTCATCGTGGACACCGTGCGCGAAACCGTGCAGGAAAGCCTGGGCAAGCTGCAACCGCTGCTGGAAGCGATCCTGAAGGAAAAGGGACTGACGCTGGAAGATTTCGTCAGCCCGCAGGGCAAGCTGAAGTAATACCGCGTTTCACTCCGCCGAGAACGGCCGCCCCTGCGGCCGCACCCGCATCCCGGGCGCCAGACGCGTCCACGGCAGATCCGCGGGATCGGCCTGCATCGGGCCGGGCGCCTTAGCCACCAGCACCTCGTGCGCGATGGGTTGGAAGTCGGCCCGGAAATGCACCGAGCTTTTCACCACCAATATCCCCAGCTCCTCGGGCTGCACGCCGCCGACGCGGAACAGGTTGCGGTCCAACATCTGCGCCTTGCCGGCGCTGACCACCACCCGCACGCCGCCGATCCTCAGCGTGGCCGTCCCGCCCAGGTCCACGTCCATGCCGTTCATCATCGGGCCGTCAAAGCGCAGCTTGCCGTCCGATAAGGCCTCGACCACAAACTTCCCTTCAAAGGTTGCGTCGCCCGCCACGCCGGATTGCCCGCCCAGCTTGAGCGCGACGGTCGCGCCGACGCCTGCCTCTGTGGCCTGACGCACCACCTCGGGGTCGTACAACAAGCCCAGCGCCGCGTTCTGCGCGTCCGCTTGCACCAGCGCGCGCAGCATGCCGGTGGTGTTGGCGTCGCCGCCCGCGCCGGGATTGTCCTGCGTGTCCGCAATGACGACAGGCCGCGTCGCGCCCGCAGCCAGGGACTGCGCACGGCGCACGGCCTCGGCCGGTTCAAGAAAGTCAGGCGACCACTCGGGTTCCAGTTCTAGCACGCGCGCATACAGCGATTCCGTGACCTGCTCGACTGCGGCGGCGTCCGTGCCGTAGGCCCACACCACCGGCCCGCATTCCGGAAAGTCCGCCGCCGGAAAGCCCGGCGCGAAGGAAACGGAGACGACGCCAGGCGTCTGCTCCAGGTCTGCCAAGAATGCGTACACGCCCTGCGACGGTTCAAGCATCGTGCACATGCCGTTGATGGGAATCAGGAAGGGCAGGCGGCGTTCGCTGCGGGTCCATTTGCCGCCGGCCTGAATGCGCGCCATGAGCAGCCGCGCGGCCTGCACGCCGGTGTCGGCCATGTCCACGTGCGGATACGTGCGGAAGGCCACCAGGCCGTCCGCGCTTTGCAGCATCTGCGCGGTGACATTCGCGTGCAGGTCCAGGCTGGCGACCACCGGCATGGCCGGTCCCACGATCTCGCGCACGCGCGCAAGCAGTTCGCCTTCGCCGTCGTCCAGATGTTCCGTGACCATGGCGCCGTGCAGGTCCAGATAGATGGCGTCGAAGCCGCCCGCCCGCACCGCGTCCAGGATCTCGCCGGCGATGCGTTCGAAGGCGTCCCGTGTCACATGGGCCGACGGGCTGGCGCCCGCCCAGATCACGGTCTGCACGGTGTGGCCTTCGGCCGCCACCGCGTTGATGAAGCCGCCGGCCGGAATGTTGACCTCGCGCAGCGCCAGCATGTCCGCGCCCCGCACCATCGCGGGAAAGCCTTCGCCGCGCACGAAGTTGTCGTAGCCCGCCTTGGAGGGCGCGAAGGTGTTGGTCTCGTGCTGGAAGCCAGCAACCAGGATGTGCATGAGCGTTTTTCCTTGCCGATGAGGGTGAGGGGAATTCAGGCGTGCGGAAATTATTGGGGGCGGCGCCGCGATCGGCAATACCGCCGTCCGCACCAGGACGCGCCAATGCATCGACAAACCCGCCATCGCGGGAAATCCCTGATGAATCGCGCGTTGCGTGCCCCGAAGTTGCTCGCTTAGAATATTTTTATGAACTACATCGGTATTGCTAAACAATACTTGAAAAGTAGACGGCAAAGCAGGGCATCGAATCGGATGCGGGCTATCGCGCCGGCCACCCAGGCGCATCAAAGTTGCAGGGAAGTCATGCGGACAGACGAGTACGAAGGGCAGGACGGATTGGCGTTGGCGGGGCTGGTTGCACGCGGGCAGGTGACGCCGGCCGAGCTGATGGAATGCGCATTGCAGTTGGCCGAAACGCGCGGCGCGCCATTGAACGCGCTGACCTACGTGCAGCCTGAAACGGGCCGCAAACTGGCGAGCGGCTGGACCGAGCGCGGCCTGTTTCGCGGCATTCCCTTTCTGCTCAAGGATTCGGGCCTGCCGAGCGTGCGCTTTCCGTCGAGCCTGGGTTCGGCGCTGTTCGACGACACCGAGTACGCGTTCGACGCGACGCTGGCCCAGCGTTTCGAAGCGCTGGGACTGATCCCGTTCGCGCGGACCACGGTTTCCGAACTGTGCATGGGACCGTCCACCGAGGCGCGCCGCAACGGCGGCGCCACGCTGAATCCGCGTGCGCTGGACCGGTCGGTCGGCGGTTCCAGCGGCGGCGCGGCGGCGGCGGTGGCGGCGGGCATCGTGCCGGTGGCCCACGGCAGCGACGGCGGCGGGTCGATCCGCATTCCGGCCGCCTGCTGCGGCGTGTTTGGGCTGAAGCCCAGCCGCGGACGCGTGCCGATGGGGCCGGCGCGCGGCGAAGGGTGGGGCGGCATGGCCTGCGAAGGCGTGCTGACGCGCAGCGTGCGCGATACCGCGGCGGCGATGGACGGCATCAGTGGATATGCCCCGGGCTCGCCCTATGCCGCGCCGCCCGCGCCCGGTTCGTATCTGGATTCGGTGCGCGAGCAGCGCCGCGAGCCCCTGCGCATCGCCGTGTGGCGGCAGGCCTGGAACGGCATTCCCATCGCGCCGGAATGCCTGGCCGCCGTGGAACGCACGGCCCGCCTGTGCCGGGAACTGGGGCACGAGGTTGTGGATGCGCCGTTGCCCGATCTGGACTACTCGGGATTCGTCCGCGCCCACGGCACGGTGCTGGCCACCAACATCGTGCTGGCCGTTCAAGCGCGGCTGGCAATCCGCGGCCGCGCGCTGCGCGACGACGACCTGGAACCGGTCATCCGCGACGGCCTGTCGGTGGGCCGCGAACTGACCTCCATGCAATACGTGGATTCGATCAACCGCTTTCACGCCATCGGACGCGCCATCGAGTCGGCCATGACGGACGTCGACCTGGTGCTGACGCCCACGCTGGCGCAACTGCCGGCCAAGCTGGGCGACCTGGCGCTGGAAGGCGAATTCTGGGCGTTCCGCGAAAAGGTGTCGCGCTATGCGACCTTCCTGGCGGTGATCAACGCCTCGGGCCAGCCGGCAGCCAGCCTGCCGCTGGACTGGACGGAATCGGGCGTGCCGGTGGCCAGCCAGCTTATCGGGCACTTTGGGCGCGAGGACCAGATCCTGCGACTGGCGGCCGAGCTGGAACGGGCCGCGCCCTGGACGGGGCGGCAGATCCTGTTGCCCTGATCCGCACCAAGGCCCGCCGGCACGCCGCCGGCGCAGGACCAAACCATAAAGGGGAAGTAATGAAGCGATCCTTTCTGTTTTCCGCAGCAATGTTCCTGGCCGCAGCCGCGCCGCTGGCCGCCGTGCCTGCCGCCAGCCAGGCCCAGACCACCGCCAAGTTCGTGATGCACGCGCCGCTGCGCGTGCTGGACCCGATCCTGACGTCGGCCTACGTCACGCGCAACCACGGCTATCTGGTGTACGACACGTTGTTCTCGATGGACGCGTCGGGACGTCCGCAGCCGCAGATGGTGGCGTCGTGGACGGTGTCCGAAGACGGCATGAACTATGTCTTCAAGTTGCGCCCCGGGCTGGTGTTCCATGACGGCGCGCCGGTCACGGCCGAAGACGTGGTCGCGTCCTTGCAGCGCTGGCAGGCGGGCGATGCCACGATCGGCAACCGCCTGAAGAACGCCACCGCCGAACTGACCGCGACGGGCGCCGACACCTTCGCGCTCAAGCTCAAGGCGCCCTACGGACTAGTGCTGGAATCGCTGGCCAAGGAAAGCTCGCCGGTGCCGTTCATCATGCCCAAACGCATCGCGTCCGTGCCGGCCTCGCAGGCGATCAGCGAGACGATCGGCTCCGGACCTTACAAGTTCGTGCAGGCCGATTTCCAGGCCGGCGTGAAGGCCACCTACGTGAAGTTCGACGGCTACGTGCCGCGCAAGGAGCCGGCCAGCGCGTTCGCGGGCGGCAAGGTCGTCACCGTGGATCGGCTGGAACTCTTGAACATCCCCGACAGCCAGACCGCGGTGAACGCGCTGCGCAACGGCGAGATCGACTTCCTGGAAGACGTGCCGCCCGACTTGATGCCGCAGCTGAAGGACGCCAAGGGGATCGCGCTGAAGTCCTACGGCAAGAACTCCAATATGTTCACGCTGCGAATGAACTGGCTGCAGGCCCCGTTCAACAACGTGAAGGTGCGCCGCGCGGCGCTGGCCGCCCTGAGCGAAACCGATTACCTGGACGCGCAGATCGGCGATCCGGACGTCTACCAGGTGTGCGGCGCGGTGCTGACCTGCGTGTCGCCCTACGCGTCCGAGGCAGGCGCCACGCAGATCAAGGCGCCGGATCTGGCAAACGCCCGCAAGCTGCTGAAGGAAAGCGGCTACGCGGGCGAAAAGGTGGTGGTGCTGCATCCGACCGATCTGCCCATCTTCGCGAACATCGCGCCGGTCACGGCGCAGGCGCTGCGCAGCATCGGCATGAACGTCGAGATCCAGTCGATGGACTGGGCCACGCTGCTCAGCCGCCGCAGCAAGAAAGAGGGCGTGGAGCAGGGCGGCTGGAGCATCTTCCAGTCGAACATGTCCAGCCTGGACCTGATCTCGGCGGTGGGCAATCCCAACCTGGACGGGCGCGCCGACTCCACTTATCCCGGGTGGACGCACGACGCCGTCATGAACGAACTGCGCAGCCGCTTCGCCGCTGCCCGCACCGAGGACGAACGCCGCGAACTGGCCCTGGCCATTCAGCGCCGCAACTATGAGCAGGTGATGTACGTGCCGCTGGGCGGGTACTCCAAGTTCAAGGGCTACAACGCCAAGTTCGCGGACATGGTCGATGCGCCGATTCCGCTTTTCTGGACCTCGCCCAAGTAGCGGGAAGGGATCTCCATCATGCTCAATCTGATCTTCAAGCGCGTGCTGGCCGCCATCCCCGTGATGCTGGTGGTGGCCACCGTGGTGTTCCTGCTGCTGCGGCTGGCGCCGGGCGACCCCGCCCGCGTCATCGCCGGCGACATGGCCAGCGAGGAGGCGGTGGCGCAGGTCCGCGCCGACATGGGCCTGGACCGCCCGCTGCCCACGCAATACGCCCTGGCGATGGGCGCGCTGCTCCAGGGTGATCTGGGCTCCTCGATCATTTCGAAGGATCCGGTGACCACGCTTATCGGCCAGCGGCTGGGGCCGACGATGGCGCTGGCGATCTGCGCGATTCTGCTCACCATCTTTGCCGCGATTCCGCTGGGCGTGTTTTCGGCGTGGTGGCACAAGGGGCTGTTCGACCGGGTGACGCTGGCGGTCACGGTCCTGGCATTTTCGGTGCCGGCGTTCGTGGTGGGCTATCTGCTGATTCTTGCGTTCTCGGTGAAGCTGAACTGGTTTCCGGTGCAGGGCTACGCGGGGCTGGCGTCGGGGTTCGGGACGTTTCTTTATCACATGGCGTTGCCGACCATCACGCTGGCGACGGTGTTCGTGGCGCTGATTACCCGCATCACGCGCGGCAGCATGCTGGAAGTGCTGGGCGAAGATTTCGTGCGCACGGCACGCGCCAAGGGCGTGCCCGAACGCTACGTGCTGTACCGCCACGCCCTGCGCAACGCCGCGGTGCCCATCGTCACCGTCATCGGCCTGGCGCTCACCACGCTGATCAGCGGGGTGGTCGTCACCGAGACCATCTTCAATATCCCGGGCGTGGGCCGCCTGATCGTGGACGCCGTGCTGGCGCGCGACTATCCGGTGGTGCAGGGCACGATCCTGTTCTTCTCGTTCGTGTATGTCTTCATCAACCTGGCGATCGACCTGCTGTATGTCGTGCTCGATCCGCGCATCCGCTACTGAGGCCGGACATGACCACAACTGCTCTGGATCGTCCCCGTTCCTTCTGGCCCGCGCTGACGCGCGATCCCATGATGTTCACCGGGCTCGCCCTGCTGGCGGCGCTGGTGGGGCTGGCCATGCTGGCGCCCCTGATCACCTGGCATGACCCCGCCACGCTGGCGCCCCGCATGCGGCTCAAGCCGGTCAGCGCCGAATACTGGCTGGGCACCGATTCGCTGGGCCGCGATCTGTTTTCGCGCGTGCTGTACGGCGGACGGCTGTCGATCACGCTGGCGGCGCTGGTCAGCGTGATCTCGGTGTGCGCCGGCCTGCTGCTGGGCCTCTTGGCGGGCTACTTCCGCCAGCTGGACGCGGTGGTGATGCGCATCATCGACGGCATCATGGCCATTCCCGGCCTGCTGCTGGCCATCGCCATGGTGGCGCTGGGCGGCGCGACCATCCCCACGATGGTGACGGCCATCGCCATCCCCGAGATTCCGCGGGTGGCGCGGCTGGTGCGCAGCGTGGTGTTGTCGGTGCGCGAGGAGCCTTACGTCGAAGCGTCCCTCGGCATGGGCACGGCGACCTGGCGCGTGCTGTGGCGCCACGTGCTGCCCAGCACGATCAACCCGCTGGTGGTGCAGGCCACGTTCATCTGTGCCTCGGCCATCCTGATCGAAGCGGTGCTGGGATTCCTGGGCCTGGGCTTTCCGCCTGAGATTCCCAGCCTGGGCAGCATCATTTCCGAGGGCCGCCCGTTCTTCCAGCGCGCGCCGTGGATCGTCCTGTTTCCGGGCGTCTTCCTGGCGCTGCTGATCCTGTCCGTGAACCTGTTCGGCGACGCGCTGCGCGATCGCCTGGACCCGCGCATGGCGCGCCAACGCAAGGGTTGAAGCCGATGTCCCCTCATCCCATTCTGGAAATCCGCGACCTGAAGGTCAGCCTGCCCGGCGCCGGCGACCGGCGTTATGCCGCCGAAGGCATCGCGCTGACCGTCAGCCCGCGCGAAATCGTGTGCATCGTCGGTGAATCCGGCTCGGGCAAGTCGGTCACGGCCAGCGCCGTGATGGGCCTCTTGCCCAAGAACGTGCTCAAGCTCGAAAGCGGACAGATCCTGCTGTCGGGCCGCGACATCACGCATGCGTCCCTGGCCGAGCTGCGCGCGCTGCGTGGCGACCGAATGGCCATGATCTTTCAGGAGCCCATGACGGCCCTGAACCCGCTGATGCAGGTGGGCGACCAGATCGCCGAGATCTTCCAGTTCCACGGTCCGTCGCTGTCGCGCCGCGAGGTCGACCAGCGCGTGCTGGCGCTGCTGAACGACATGCGGCTGCCGTCGCCCGAAACCCTGCGCCACGCCTTTCCGCACCAGTTGTCGGGCGGGCAGCGCCAGCGGGTGATGATCGCGATGGCGCTGGCGATGGAGCCGGCGCTGATCATCGCCGACGAGCCGACCACCGCGCTGGATGTGACCTCGCAGGCGCAGGTGCTGCGCCTGCTGCACGGCCTGCGCGAGCGCCACGACACCGGCATCCTGTTCATCACGCATGACTTCGACGTAGTGGCCGAGATTGCCGACCGGGTGATCGTGATGCAGCACGGCCGCATCGTGGAGGCCGGCGCTGCCGCCGACGTGCTGGCCAACCCGCAGCATCCCTACACGCGCAAGCTGATCGACGCGGTACCCAAAGGCAAGTTCGGCGCCGGGGCGCCGCTGGCCGAGGGCGACCCCGTCATTTCGGTGGAGAACCTGGGCATGCGTTTCGTGACGTCCAGCCTGTTTCGCTCCAAGCGGCGCGAGGTCAATGCGCTGGACGGCGTGTCGCTGTCGCTGGCGCGCGGCGAAACGCTGGGCATCGTCGGCGAGTCCGGCTCGGGCAAGACAACGTTGGGCCGGTGCCTGGCGCACTTCGCACGGCCCACCTCCGGCCGCATCGTCATGAATGGCGAGGACGTGTCGAACCTGTCGCGCGCGGCCTGGCGCCAGTGGTGCAAGCGCATCCAGATGGTGTTCCAGGATCCGTACCGGTCCTTCAACCCGCGCCTGACCATCGAGGCCACGCTGTCCGAGGGGCCGCTGAACTACGGCGAGGACCCGGCCCGCGTGCAGGCGCGGATGCGCGACATGCTGGCGCTGGTCAGCATCGATGCCAGCGCGCTCAAGCGCTATCCGCATGAATTTTCCGGCGGACAGCGTCAGCGGATCTCGATCGCGCGGGCGCTGATGATGGAGCCGGAGATCCTGATCGCGGACGAGGCGGTGTCGGCGCTGGACGTGTCGGTGCAGGCGCAGATCCTGGATCTGCTGGAGCGCATTCGCGCGCAGCTGAACCTGAGCATGATCTTCATCACCCACGACCTGCGCGTGGCCGCCCGGCTGTGCCATCGCATCGCCGTGATGCAGCGTGGCCGCGTCATGGAGATCGGCCCCGCCGAGCAGATCTTCACGCGGCCCGGCAGCAGCTATACCCAGGAACTGCTGGCCGCCATTCCCGGCAAGGACGGGTTGGGCAGCCGGCCCCCGGCCGGACTGGCATTGGCCGGCGCTTGAAGGAAACCCCGATGACACGCGTTGCCTTATTGAGCCGATCGGCCAATCTTTCCTACTTTCAACCGTTGTTGCAGGGGCTGGCCCCCGAGCTGGACGTCGCCGTGTGGCCCGACCCGCGCAGCCTGCACGCCGACGTGGCGGTTTGCTGGAATCCGCCCGTGGGCGTGTATGACGACATGCCCAACCTGAAGCTGATCCACAGCATCGCCGCGGGCGTGGACAACCTGCTGGACGGCCAGCGCACGCGCGGGCTGCCCGTCTGCCGCGTGGTCGATCCGCAATTGGCGCAAGGGATGCTGCAGTACGTGCTGTGGTGCGTGCTGACGTTTCATCGCAAGCTGGACCTGGCGCTGTCCAACCAGCGCGCCGCGCGCTGGAGCCGGCCGCCGCAGACGCCAGCGTCGCAATGCCGGATCGGCCTGATGGGCCTGGGCGAACTGGGTGGCGCCATCGCCGCCGTGCTGCCCGCGATGGGCTATCCGGTCAACGGCTGGTCGCGCTCGCCGCGCGATATCGACGGCGTGCGCGTCTATGCCGGCGAAGCGGCCTTCGACGAATTTCTGGCCAATACCGACGTGCTGGTGTGCCTGGTGCCGCTGACCGACGCCACCCGCGGGATCCTGAACCGCCGCACCTTCGACGCCTTGCCGCAAGGCGCGGCGGTGGTCAATTGCGGCCGGGGCGAACATCTGGTCGCGGCCGACCTGATTGACGCCCTGGAACGCGGGCAACTGCGCGGGGCCGTCCTTGACGTGTTCGCGCAGGAGCCGCTGGATCCGGCCGATCCGCTGTGGTCGACGCCCGGCGTGATCGTCACCCCGCACATGGCGACCATGCCGTCGCCCGGCACCGTGGCCGAGCAGGTCGTGGCCAACATCCGCCGTCTGGGGCAGGGCGAGTCCCTGGCCCATACGGTGGACCTGACGCGCGGCTATTGACGCCGATACCCCGTTTTCCGATTGCCAACCCAAGACGAGACATTCCATGCATTTCGAAGATCCCGCGTTCACCATTCCGACCGGCACGCCTGCGCCCCTGGACCCGCAGATCGCCGAATTCCTGCGGCGCATGGCGGCGGACGCGTCGCAGTATCCGCGCCGCGACACGCTGTCCATCGAGCAGGGCCGCGCCAATGCCGAGAAGGTGCGCCTGCCGTGGGCCCAGGGCGGCCCCGAGATGGCGCGCACGGCCGAACATCAGGTTGCGACGCGCCATGGGCCGGTGCGCGTGCGGGTCTATTACCCCGCGCAGCGCCGGCTGCCGGGCGCCTTCATGTACATCCACGGCGGCGGCTTCGTGCTGTTCAGCATCGACACGCATGACCGCGTGATGCGCGAATACGCCGAACGCGCCGGGGTCGTGGTCGTGGGCGTGGACTACACCCGCGCGCCCGAAGCCAAGTTCCCGCAGCCCCTGGAAGAGTGCGTGGACGTGCTGCGCTGGGTGGCCGCGTCGGCGGGCGAACTGGATATCGACGCCGGCCAGATCTTCGTGGGCGGCGATTCGGCCGGCGCCAACCTGTCCATGGGCACGGCGCTGACGCTGCGCGATGAGGGCGTGCCGCTCATCAAGGGGCTGGTGCTGAACTACGGCGGCTTCGGCAGCAACCTGTTCCGCAATTCCGTCGTGCGCTACGGCGCTGGCGAATACGGCCTGTCGCTGCACATGATGATCTGGTTCCGCGGCATGCACATCCGCCACGGCAAGGACTTCTTCGATCCGCGCGTGGACATTCTGCGCGCGGACCTGAAAGGCCTGCCGCCGGCGTGGCTGGTGGTGACCGAATGCGATCCGCTGCATGACGACAGCATCGAACTGGAGCGCAAGCTGCGCGACGCCGGCGTGGACGTCGCCTCCAAGGTCTACCCCGGCACCGCGCACAGCTTCCTGGAGGCCGTCTCGATTGCCGCCGTGGCGGGCGAGGCCTTCGACGACACGGCGCGCTGGCTGCACGCCAAGGCTTAGAGGGGGCGCCATGTATACCCCGCCGGCTTATGCCGAAGCCGATATCGGCGTCCTGCACGCGTTCATGCGCGCGCACAGTTTTGCCACCCTGGTGACTGTGGGCGCGGCGGGCGCGAACGCCACGCACCTGCCGTTCCTGCTGCGCGACGATGGCGGCCGGGGAACGCTGATCACGCACCTGGCCCGCGCCAATCCGCAGTGGCGCGACCTGCAGGACGGCGCGCAGGCGCTGGTGCTGTTCCAGGGCCCGCACGCGTTCATTTCGCCAAGCTGGTATGTGAACCAGCAGACCTTCCCGACATGGAACTACACCGCCGTTCATGCGCGCGGCACGCCGCGCCTCATCGAAGCGCCTGAGGCCATCCGCGCGGTGCTGACGGAGACGGTGGCGCGCTACGACACGCCGCTGGGCGGCGAGTGGCGCTTTCCGGACATGCCCGAGACCCTGACGGCGCCGCGCCTGAAGGCGATCGCGGCGCTGGAGATTCCGATTGCCGGGCTGGAAGGAAAGATGAAGCTGAACCAGGATAAATCGGTGGGGGACCGCCTGGGCGTGATCCGCGAATTGGAGCGGCGAGGCGACGCGGGGAGCCTGGCGATTGCCCGGCTGATCCGCGCCCAGCCCGATCTGGCGGCAGACAACGCCTGAATTCAACCGGAGCCCTCATCATGCAAGAACCCACCGAAGCCCGCGTGCGCGACGAACTGGCGGCCCTGTACCGTCTGATCGCGCACTTTCGCATGACCGATCTGATCGACACCCACATCAGCGCGCGGGTGCCGGGCACGAAAGATCATTTCCTCATCAACCGCTACGGCGTGCTGTTTCACGAAATGCGCCCGCAGGACCTGGTGAAGATCGATCTGGACGGAAATCCGGTCGATCCGGGCGACGCCGACAGTCAGCTGGTCAACGCGGCCGGCTTCACCATTCATTCGGCGGTGCATGCCGCGCGCCACGATCTGGCGTGCGTGGTGCATACGCATACCGCCGATGGCATCGCCGTGGCGTGCCAGCGCGATGGTCTCCTGCCGATCACGCAGCACGCGCTGCGCTTTTACAACCGGCTGGGCTATCACGATTACCAGGGCATCGCGCTGGACCTGGAAGAGCGCGAGAGCCTGGTTGCCAGCCTTGGCCCGCACAAGGCCATGATCCTGCGCAACCACGGCCTGCTCGCGGCCGGATCGTCGGTGGCGGAGGCCTTCGTCAACATCTATTACCTGGAGCGCGCCTGCCAGGCGCAGGTCAAGGCCCAATCGGCCGGCGCGCCGCTGGTATTCCCGTCGGAGGCGGTGTGCGAACGCACCGCGAGCCAGTATGAACGGCCCACCGCCCCGATCTACACGCAGCGGGTATGGACCGCCGCGCGGCGTCTGTTGGAGCCGGACCTGGAGACAATCGAATGAAAGACAGCCTGACGACACCCCGCGCCGCATTGGCCGGCCCGCAGTTCCTGCACACGCCCGGCCCGACGCACGTGCCGGATGCGGTCCGCGAGGCGATGGGCCGCCAATGCATGGACCTGTCCGATCCGCGGCTGGCCGAACTGATTGCGGATTGCGAGGCGGGCCTGGCGCGCCTGCTGGGCACCCGGCACGCGGATGTGCTGATGTACGCCGCCAACGGCCACGGCGCCTGGGAAGCCACCATTGCCAATCTGGTCGCGCCCGGCGCGCAGGTGCTGGTGGCGGGCAGCGGCCACTTTGCGGAAGCGTGGGCCGTGCATGCCGAGGCGATGGGCGCGACGGCCCTGCGCACGCCGACCCGGCCGGGACAGGCGCTGGATCCGTCCGCGATCGAGACGGCGCTGCGCGCCGACACGGCGCACCGCATCGCTGCCGTCTTTGCGGTGCATACCGACACGGCCAGCGGCGTGACCAGCGATATCGCGGCCGTGCGACGGGCCATGGACGCCAGCGGCCATCCGGCGCTGCTGGTGGCCGATGTGATCGCGTCCTTGGGCGCCACGCCGTTCCGCATGGACGAGTGGGGCGTGAACGTCGCGATCGGCGCGTCGCAGAAGGCGCTGATGGGACCGCCAGGGCTGTCCTTCACGGCGGTGGACGCGCGTGCAATGCAGGCGGCGCAGGCCAATCCCGCGCCGCGCGCCTACTGGGACTGGGCCAAGCGCAAGAGCGATCTGCTCTACCGCAAGTTCTGCGGCACGCCGCCGCAAAGCCTGCTCGCGGGCATGCGCGCCGCGCTGGATCTGATTGCCGCCGAAGGCGAGGAGGCGGTGTTTGCCCGCCATCGGCGCGTGGCCAACGCAGTGCATGCGGCGGTGAACGCGTGGTCGGGCGGCGGCGCGCTGAAGCTGTTCGTTGAAGACCCGGCGGCGCGCGCGGTGTCGGTCACGACCATCTCGGTGGCCGACGGCGTGGACGTCGAGGCCATGCGAACCATGGCGCGCGAACGCTTCCACGTTGCGGTGGCGGGCGGGCTGGGGCCGCTTGCCGGCCGCATGTTCCGCATCGGCCACCTGGGCGACGTGCATCCCGCCATGATTCTGGGCGCGCTGGGCGGGGTGGACGCCGCGCTGCGGGCGTGCGCCATTCCCGTGGGCGACGGGGCGCTGCAGGAGGCGGTGAAGGCGCTGCACGACTGAATCTCACCGCTGAATCGCAAGACTGAAACGCACCCCTGAAACGGTTTTCTGGCGCGGCCCGGACGCGGCCGCCATTTCTTCTTCACCTTGAATCGGGATAAGACGATGAGACAACGTGGTTTCGCGGCGGCCGCCCTGGCCGTCCTCGCGGTGGCGGTTCCCCTTTTTCCGGCCCAGGCCGAGCCGGTCAACGCCAAGGTGGTCATGCATGCGCCCCTGCGCGTGCTGGACCCCGTGCTGACCAACGCGTACATCACGCGCAATCACGGCTACATGGTGTACGACACGCTGTTTTCGCTGGACGCGGCGTCACGCCCGCAGCCTCAGATGGTCGAATCGTGGACGGTGTCGCCCGACCAGCTGACGTACGTCTTCACGCTGCGGCCGGGCCTGAAGTTCCACGATGGCGCGCCGGTCACCGGCGAAGACGTGGTGGCTTCGCTCAAGCGCTGGGCGCAGCGCGATCCCATCGGTTCGCGCCTGTCAGCGGTCACGCAAAGCATGGAAAGTCCATCGGCCGACACCTTCCGCATCGTGCTCACAAAGCCGTATGGACTGCTGCTGGACGCACTGGCCAAGCCGGGTTCGCCCGTGCCGTTCATCATGCCGCGCCGCATCGCGGCGACGCCGCCGTCGGAAGCCATCAAGGAAACTGTCGGCTCGGGACCTTACAAGTTTGTGCAGGCCGAATTCCAGGCGGGCGTGAAGGCTGCGTATGTGAAGAATGCGGATTACGCCCCGCGCAAGGAACCCGCCAGCCGCTTCGCGGGCGGCAAGGTCGCCATGTTCGACCGGATCGACGTCGTCAACGTGCCGGACGCGCAGACCGCCGTCAACGCGCTGCGCCAGGGCGAAATCGACTTCGTCGAGAACGTGGCGCCCGACTTGCTGCCGCAACTGGACGGCGTGAAGACCGTGACGGTGCAAAGCTATGGCGACGCGTCGGAAACCTACACGCTGCGCATGAACTGGAAGCAGCCGCCGCTGGACAACGTGAAGGTGCGCCGCGCCGTGCTGGCCGCGCTGTACCAGGCCGACTACCTGGATGCGTCGCTGGGCGATCCCGCCTATTACAAGCTGTGCGGCGCCATGCTGAGCTGCATCTCGGCCTACCAGACTGAAGCTGGCGCCACGCAGACCAAACCCGCCAATCTGGCGCAGGCGCGGGCCTTGCTGAAGGACAGCGGCTATGCGGGCGAGAAGATCGTCGTGCTGCATCCCACCGATGTGCGCAGCCTGTCCACGCTGGCGCCGGTGACCGCCCAAGCTCTGCGCAGCATCGGCATGAACGTGGAAGTGCAGTCGATGGACTGGGCCACGCTGCTGTCGCGGCGCAGCAAGGATGCGCCGCTGGCCGACGGCGGCTGGAGCATCTTCCATTCGAGCCTGACCAGCATGGACCTGCTCAACCCCATCGTGAACGCCAATCTGGATGGGCGGGGCGAGGGCGGTTATCCGGGCTGGACCAAGGACGACAGCATCCAGCGCCTGCGCGCCGAGTTCGAGTCGGTGACGGGATTGGACGCGCAAAAGCGCGTGGCGGCCGAGATCCAGCAGCGCGCTTACGAACAGGTGATGTTCGTGCCGTTGGGCGGCTATTCGGAGTTCAAGGCGTACGACAAGAAGTTCGACGGTATGGTGGCCGCGCCGTTGCCGTTGTTCTGGCGGGGCCAGTAGGCGGGCAGGGCGGTGGGCGGGCGGTCAGGACAACCCGACCTTGCCGCTCAGCCCCCGCGCAGCCGTCAGCAGCAGCGGCGAATAGCGCCGCGCGAATTCCGCCGGCGAGGCCCATTCGGACACCAGCCCCGCGATCTGAATGGCCGCCACCGGACGGTGGCGGTGATCCAGGATGGCGGCGGCCAGGTTCAGCTCGCCCAGCATGCTTTCCTCGATGGCCGTCGCATAGCCGTCCTGGCGCGCCTGCTGGACCAGGCCGCGAATGCGGTCCGGGTTGTTGTCGGTCTTGGGCGTGGTCGGAATGGTGGCAAGCGGCATGTCCTTGGACCGCGCCAGGATGTCCTCGACTTCCTCTTCGGGCAGGTGGGACATGATGGCGCGGCCGCCGGCCGTCTGCACCATGGGCAGGGCGCGGCCGGCCAGCGTGCTGCTGAAGGTCTGGCGTTTGGTCTGGCGGCGCAGCGCAAAAATGATGTACAGATCGTCGAACAGGCTCAGTTCCACGCGCTCATTGGTCTCGCGCTGCATCTCGGCAATCAGCGGGGTGGCGCGTTCAAGCAGGGGCACGCTGCGCATGTAGTCGAAGCTGCGCTGCAGGATCTTCTTGCCGGGCGTGTAGCCCTTGCCGCCGGCGCCGCGTTCCAGGTATCCCAGCGTGACCAGCGTGTGCGTCATGCGCTGCGTGGTGCTGCGGTCGAAGCCCGTGATTTCCATGAGCTCGTTCATGCTCATGGTGGACGGGCGTTGCGCAAAGGCTTCCAGCAGTTCGAAGCCTTTGGCCAGGGATTGAACGAAGAGTGGGTCGGGACGGCTCATGGGAATCGCTCGAAAGATGGCGGTGGGCGTCCGCGCCGGGACTGGAAACCAGTGATTTTATAAAGATTCCTAGGTATTTCCTAGAGATACTTGCGTGCTCGCAAACCGGCAGGGGGTTGGCGTCGGGCCGTGCCCGGGATTGACATAGAATGGCCGCACATCAGCGGTCATTTCGAGGTAACTATGTCGGTCACGTCCGATATCAAACTACGCCCGCTCGAACGCGGCGACCTGCACTTCGTGCACAAGATCAACAATAACGACGTCATCATGCGCTACTGGTTCGAAGAGCCCTACGAGGCCTATGACGAACTCGTCGCGCTGTACGACCGCCACTTGCACGACCAGAACGAGCGCCGCTTCATCATCGAGCACGATACTGGGCAGCCCGCGGGGCTGGTCGAGCTTGTCGAGATCGACTACATCCACCGCCGCGCCGAATTCCAGATCATCATCGCGCCCAGCTACCAGGGCCGCGGCTACGCCAAGGCCGCCACGCGCATTGCGGTGGGCTACGCGTTCCGCGTGCTGAACCTGCACAAGGTGTATCTGGTGGTGGACAAGGACAATACCGCCGCGGTGCACGTCTACGAGCGCTGCGGTTTCCAGATCGAAGGCCTGCTCAAGGAAGAATTCTTTTCCAACGGCGCGTACCGCGATGCCTATCGGATGGCGCTGTTGCAGCACGACCATCTGCGCGACGTGGGACCGGGCGCGCCGGACGCGCCCGTGCTGCGGGACTGGCCGCAGGAAGACCAGGCGGGCTAGCGCCCGCCTGCGGTGTTTTACTTTTACTTCAGGGCTTGAAGAAAGCGGTCGGCGTCATCAGGCGGTTTTCCTGGCTGATCAGGTAGCCGGCCTCGGCGCTTTTCGTCAGATAGGTCGCCCAGGCCGGATCCTTCTGCAGCGACTGGCGCTTGGCTTCGCGGTCGGCGGCGCTGTCATAGACCCAGATGTGCATGTAGGAATTGACGTTGCCCGTCTCGGTCTGCATATAGGCGAGGGGCTTGCCCAGATGGCGGCTCTGCACCTCGTAGCCGTGCTCGGCATACAGCGCCAGGTGCTTCTTGATGGTGCCGGCGCGGCAGGTGTAGGTACGTACGTCGTAAAGCATGATGAATCCTTGATGTCGGTTGCAAAAACGGGTGTCAGTCGGCGGTGGCGCCGGACTGCTTGACCAGCACGCTCCAGCGTTCCACTTCCGTGTTGACGTATTTCTGGAAGGCGGCGTGGCCGTCGCCCACGGGGTCGGCGCCCAGGCCCTTGAGCTTGTCCTGCACGGCCGGGTCGGCGATGCCGTCGGTGATGGCCTTGGACAGTTTTTCCACCACGGGGGCGGGCGTGGCGGCCGGCACGAACAGGCCGAACCACGAACGCGCATTCATGGCCGTGTAGGCCGTCTCGGAAAACGCCGGCACGTTGGGCAGGGCGGCGTGGCGCTGCGTGCCGGTGACGGCGATGGGGGTGAGGCGGCCCGCCTGCACCTGCGACAGCACCTCGGGCAGATTTGCGAACATGATCTGGACCTGCCCGCCCATGAGGTCGTTGAGCGCCTGCGCGCCGCCCTTGTACGGGACGTGCGTCATCTGCGCGCCGGCCAGCGAATTGAACTGCGCGCCGGCCAGATGCGAGGCCGTGCCGGTGCCGCCGGACGCGTAGTTCACGCGGTTGCCGTTGGCCTTGGCGTAGTCGGCCAGTTCCTGCGGCGTCTTGGCCGGCACCGACGGGTTCACCACCAGCACCAGGGGTACCGATGCCAGATTCGACAGGCCGGCGAAATCGCGCGTCAGGTTGTAGTCGAGCTTGTGATAGAGCGAGGCGTTGATGGCGTGGCTGGACGTGGCCATCAGCAGCGTGTAGCCGTCGGCGTCGGAGCGCGCGGCCATGACGGCGCCGATGTTGCCGTTGGCGCCGGCCTTGTTTTCCACCACGACGGGTTGGCCGAGCCGGGTGGCCATGGACTGCGCCACGGTGCGCGCGATCACGTCGGTGGCGCCGCCTGCCGCGAACGGCACGATGATGCGCAAGGGGCGTTCGGGGAAATCGGCCGCGGTGGCCGAGGCGGCCGCGCCCAGCGAGGCGGCGGTCATCAGGAAGGCGGCGGCCAGGCGGCGCGGGGTCAGGGTTATGGTCATGTCTCTCTCCAGTGTTGGATTTTTTTATGGGGTCATCGGGCCTGATTGATCAGGCGCCGGCGGTGCGCGCCTTTTCGCGCAGGCTCGTCAAAGTGGCCCGGGGCGTGATCACCTCGGGGTCCAGACTGAGTTCGATCAGATAGGGGGAACCGCTGTCCAGCGCACGCGCCAGCGCGGGGCCGAACGCTTCATGGGTGTCCACGCGTTCGGCCGCCACGCCAAACGATTGGGCGTAGGCCACGAAATCGGGGTTGCACAGGTCCGTGCCGATGGTGCGGCCGGGGTAATGCACCTCCTGGTGCATGCGGATCGTGCCGTACATGCCGTTGTTGAACACGATGAAGACGATGCCCAGCTTGTGCTGCTTGACGGTGGCCAGTTCCTGCGAGGTCATCAGGAAGCAGCCGTCGCCCGCCAGGCAGATCACCTGGCGTTCGGGGTGGCGCAGCTTGGCCGCAATGGCCGCGGGCACGCCGTAACCCATGGCGCCGCTGGTGGGCGCCAATTGCGTGCGCGGGTGGCTGAAGCGGTAGTAACGATGCGCCCAGGCGCTGTAGTTGCCCGCGCCGTTGGTCAGGATGGCGCGCGAATCGAGCTGGTCGCGCAGCGCGGCAATGATGCGCGCCGGGTCCATGTCTCCGCGTGCGGCGGGCGGCTCGGTGTAGCGCAGGTAGTTGCCGCGCAGGCGTTGCGTCCAGTCGCGCCACGGCGATGCATCCACCGGCGCCAACGCCGCGGCCGATGTCGCAAAGGCGTCCATGCCCGATTGAATCTTCAGCGCGGGCTGATACACGCGGCCCAGCTCTTCCGGGCTGGTCAGCACGTGGATCAGCGTCTGGCTGGGCACCGGCGATTGCAGCAGGGTATAGCCGCCCGTCACCATCTCGCCCAGCCGCGCACCCACGGCCAGGATGACGTCGGCCTGGCGCACGGCCTCGGCCAGTTCCGGGTTCACGCCGATGCCGACTTCGCCGACGTACTGCGCGTGGTGGTTGTCAAAAAGGTCCTGGCGGCGGAACGAGCACGCGACCGGCAGGCCGTTCATCTCGGCAAAACGGGTCAGGCCTGCCAGCCCCGTGTCGGTCCAGCCGGAACCGCCAGCGATCAGCAGGGGACGCTGCGCGCCCGCCAGCAGCGTGCGCATGCGGGCCAGGGCGTCGGGCGCGGGGTAGGCCTGCGGCACCTGGATCGTGCCGCAGGGCAGGGCCGGGGCCACGTCCGTCAGCATGTCTTCGGGCAGCGCCAGCACCACGGGGCCGGGCCGGCCGGACGTGGCAACGGAAAAGGCGCGGTTCAAGTATTCGGTCACGCGCGCGGCGCTGTCGATCTGCGCCACCCACTTCGTGAACTGGCCGAACATGCGGCGGTAGTCGATTTCCTGGAAGGCCTCGCGCTCGACCATGTCGTTGCCGACCTGGCCGACCAGCACGATCATCGGCGTGGAATCCTGGAACGCGGTCTGCACGCCGATGCTGGCATTGGTGGCGCCGGGGCCGCGCGTCACCATGCAGATGCCGGGCCGGCCGGTCAGCTTGCCGTGCGCCTCGGCCATGAATGCCGCCGCGCCTTCGTGCCGGCAGGACACCAGGCGGATACGCTCGCGCTGCGCATACAGCGCGTCCAATACGTCCAGGTAGCTCTCGCCGGGCACGCCGAATACGGTGTCCACGCCGTGTTCCAACAAGGCCCGCACCACGTGCTGGCCGCCCGTCATCAATGTCGAAGTGTCATTCATCGCAGTTTCAATCTGGCCGCAGCGCGGCGGGTTGAGTCCGGATGAACTTTACGCAGCCCGGGTCAGGGCGCGTTAGGACAGATCAGAGCTTGTTTTGCACTTTTTTGCGGGGCGGCCGTCATTCGATGGGGCGGTAATACTTCTTGCGGAAATCGCCGGGCGTGCAGCCCGTGTGCTTCTTGAAGAAGCGCGTGAAATACGCCGGATCCTCGATGTTCAGCTGGAACCCGATCTCGGCGATGCTCAGGTCCGTGTTGCACAGGAGCCGCTTGGCCTCCAGCGCAATGCGCTCCTGTACGAGCTGGCTGGCGGTGCGCCCCACGCTGCGCTTGACTGCGTCGTTGAGCTGGCGCTCGCTGACGCACAGGGCGTCGGCGTACTGGCGGATGGCCGAGAAGTCCAGGTAATGCTCTTCGATCAGCATGGTGAAGCGCTTGGCCAGCGAATAGCTGGGACCGGCGGCGGTCTCGCGATCGTCGGCCGGATACAGGCGGCGAAGCTGGGTCAGCAGGATCAGCAGGTACGAGCGCACCACGTCAAAGCGACCCGTCTGCCGGTCGCGCGTTTCGCGTTCAATTTCGGCCAGCAGCGGCAGCATGGCGTCGTGCTGCTCGCGCGTGAGGTAGATGACGGGCGGTCCGCCCGCCAGGTGAAAGAACGGAAATTTGGCGATGTCGTCCGCGCGCGGGAACATCTGCGCGAAGAACTCTGTGCTGATGTTCATGACGTAGCCGCTGGGCTTCACCGACGACGTCCACGCGTGGATCTGGCCCGGGGACAGGAAGAAGACCGAATGGTCGCGCACCGCGTGCTGCTCGAAGTCCAGCAGGTGCGTGCCCTGCGCCTCGGTCATCCACAGCAGGTGGTAATAGCGGTGCCGGTGCAGAAAGCCGCGCGGAATGTCGTCGTGATCCTGCAGGCGCACGAGATCGAAATAGAAGGATCCCTCTCCAGAGAAATCCGACGATTCAAAGGTGGGAAACGTTTCCGGGATGGGCGAATGCGAACCTGCGGACAAGCGGGAGTCTCCTTGATGGCGCGCGGGGCGG